>PDWI01000642.1_pt1 | contig 56068 bp, 52 predicted proteins | sample 1430891 | NCBI WGS metagenome assembly PDWI01 (sample SAMN01162508, study PRJNA174530) | Oral metagenome, whole genome shotgun sequencing project. | biome: Marine environment; feature: Marine mammal; material: Swab sample of the gingival sulcus; isolation source: swab sample of gingival sulcus... | reverse complement strand
ATCTTCTTTGCGTATTTTTGCAGTAAATAGAGTTTACTCTTACGTAATGCAAAAAACTTCGAACCTGACACCGCCTGAACTGATGAAAGATCCGGGTTAAAGATACAATACAAAAACTCATGAGAAGTTTGGGGTAAGACGCTATGGAAAATCTGGACTAATGGCTCAGTTTGTAACAAGCCGCATGCGCATGGTCGAAGAGCAGTTACTGCCCCGTGGCATTAAAGACCCGAACATCATCGAGGCGATGCAGACGGTTCCCCGGCATCTCTTTGTCGATGATGCCCTGTACGGACGAGCCTATGCCGATCATCCCCTGCCCATTGGCGGTGGTCAGACGATTTCACAACCCTATATCGTTGCCGCTATGACCCAGGCCCTGCAGCTTCAGGGTGGGGAACGGGTCTTGGAGGTTGGTACCGGATCCGGTTACCAGGCTGCGGTTCTGTCGAGGATCTGTGGGCAGGTCTATACCGTTGAGAGGGTCAATTCTCTGCTCTCCCGGGCCAGACAGGTTTTTGACAGGCTGCACTACTACAACATCCGCTCAAAACTTGACGATGGTTCTGCCGGCTGGGCGAAGTACCAGCCCTTTGACGCGATTATTGTCACCGCCGGTGGCCCGCAGGTCCCGCAGCCTCTGGTTGAACAGCTCCGTGTTGGCGGGCGTATGGTGATCCCGGTTGGCGACCAGAGCCTGCAACAACTGCAGCTGGTGGAAAAGGAGGCGGAGGCGGTCAAGATAACCACTTTGGAAACGGTACGTTTTGTGCCTCTGCTTGGAGCCCATGCCTGGAATGAGTAGGACTGCACCCCACCCCGGAATCCTCCGAAGGCTCTACGACAGATGCATGGTCTGGATCTCTGGCAGGTATGGTATCTGGGCGCTGTTTGTGATCGCCTTTGTCGAATCTTCCTTTTTCCCGTTACCGCCAGATGTCTTTTTGATCGCGATGTGCGTTGCCCTGCCGGCGGCCTCCTTTCGTTACGCCGCGGTTTGTTCGGTTGGCTCGGTTCTCGGCGGCATCCTCGGCTATGGTCTTGGCTTCTGGTTTATGGACGGTATTGGCATGAGCATCGTCAACTGGTACGGTCTTGGCGATACCTACCTGCTGGTGCAGCAGTATTTCAAGGACTATGATGTCTGGATCGTCGGTACGGCCGGCTTTACGCCGATCCCGTACAAACTGTTTACCATCACCGCCGGTTTTGTCCATTCAAACTTTGTCAGCTTTGTGCTCATCTCTCTCTTGTCGCGTTCTGCACGGTTCTTTCTTGTCGCGGCGCTGATCTGGCGGTTTGGTCCAAGAATCCAGGTCGTTATCGATCGTTACTTCAACCTTCTCTGCGTTGCCTTTATCGTATTGCTGGCGGCCGGCTTTCTGGCGATAAAATTTTTCTTCTGAATATTCGGCTTACGTCTTTTTTGTGAGAAAAAGCCAGCTGTCTGCCGAGCTCTTCTCGGCTATAAAGCTGTAACCGTCCATAGCAAAGTCTTTCAGGTCTTCGGCGCGCGCAACGTTTTGGGTTATGAAGTAGTCGATCATACGTCCCCTGGCCCGTTTTGAGTAGATCGGTATGGATCTGCTCCTGCCCGACTTTTCCTGTTGAAAGATGATGGTTATCATCTCTGCCTCAAGCCGTTTTTTGTCGATAACCTTTGCGTATTCCTCTGAGGCCAGATTGATCAGGACAGCCTGCTGACTCTTCTTGAGCCTGGTGTTGATCAGAGCGGTTACGGTATCCTTCCAGAGGGCGTAGAGATTTTTGTGTTCCCGGACTGCAAGCCGTGTTGCCATCTCCAGACGGTAGGGCTGCATCAGATCAAGCGGACGCAACAGGCCGTAAAGGCCAGAGAGTATATTGATATGTTTTTGCGCCCGGTGCAGCTCGTCAAGACTATAGGAAGTTGACTGGATGGCCCCGTAGGCATCACCCTGAAAGGTGAAAAGAGCCTGTTTGGCGTTGTCCAGGGTAAAGGGCGTGCAAAAGCTGTCAAGCCGCTGACGTGTCGAATCGGTCAGCCTGTCACTTGTCTTCATAAGGCTTGCCAGCTCGTCTTGTGTCAAACCTCTGAGAATCTCGACGATCTCTTCGCTGAGCGAAAGCGTCTCCGGGCAGGTGTATTCTTTGAGTTCTCTGCCGTTGAACTGCTGTGTCTTTGACGGTGCGGTGATGATCTGCATTGGTTTCTCCCTGCCGGTTGAAGGTACATGCCTCTGTCGTTTGCAATGATGTGCAGGCTCCTGAACTATCCGATTTGTAGAGGAAATTCAAGAGGGCGTGGTTTCCTGCTGCCCTGCCAGGCCCTTGCCGCTGACTGCGTTTTGGCATCAAGAGAGGCAAAAAACGTATGAGAAAGAGAGAAGAGACGGTATACTGTACATGCGAAACAGGAGGTATTGCCAATGAATCTTTTACTGGGGAGCTGATATGGCCAGATCTGATGGTACCGTGGAAATTGAGACGTTTCTTGACAGCTGGACCGGCGATGAGCCCGCCCGGAGGCAGTTTGAGCATTTTTTTCGGCACCTCGCGGCAATGCAGGATGTCGAGCTGCAATTTATGGCCCGGCCCGGTGTCAGCTATTCGATGCGCCCCAGGCACCCCAGACAAAAGGACAGGGAGCTTTTTGCCATCGTTGATGTTATCGACGACGATCCCGAGCAGCGCTGGCTCTCGGTCTGTTTCTATCGCGATATGATAAGCGATCCCGAGGAGCGCGGCGAATTGATTCCGGGGGGGCTGGCCGGAGGCGATGGCTACTGTTTTGACGTCTTCGCCGATGACCAGGCCGTGATCGCGTATCTCTCTTCCCGTCTTGATGAGGCTGCCCGGGCTGCGGCTGATACTGATGAAAAAACCAGGGATTAGTCCGGGGCTTTCCTGCAATCTATCCTGTCGCTGAGATCATAAGGGATCTGGTCAGTTTTTAAAGCTGTGGATCGGGGCGGGCATCCTGCCGCCCCAGGCAATAAAGCGGCTCGATTTCCCGACGTTGTTGATCGGCATAATCGGGCTGGCGCCAAAGAGGCCTCCGAAGCTGACGTACTCTCCTGCCTCTTTTCCGGGGACGGGTATCAGGCGTGCTGCGGTAGTCTTGCTGTTGATGACGCCTAAGGCCATCTCGTCGGCGATGATCGCGGCGATGGTATCTGCATCGACAGAGCCTGGAATGGCAACCATATCGAGGCCCACCGAGCAGACACAGGTCATTGCTTCGAGCTTTTCCAGCGTCAGATGCCTGTTGCCCACGGCCTCTGCCAGAACGGCGTCTTCCATCACCGGAATAAAGGCCCCGCTCAGCCCGCCCACCGTTTTGCTGGCAAAGATACCGCCCTTTTTCACCGCATCGTTGAGCAGGGCAAGAATTGCCGTTGAGCCGGGGGCACCGACGGCCTCAACCCCGAGTATCTTGAAGATTTCTCCAACACTGTCGCCGATGGTTGGTGTCGGGGCAAGCGAGAGATCGACAACCCCGAAATCGATGGCAAGGGCCCTGGAGACTGCCCGGCCGATAAGCTCTCCGCAGCGGGTTACCCGAAAGGTGGTCTGTTTGATCTCTTCGGCCAACTCATCGAGCTGCAGGCTGCCCGGTGCAGGGTGTTTGGCAATCAGCCGTTCCAGGGAGCGTGCGATAACGCCAGGCCCGCTTACCCCGATGTTCAGCACGGCATCGGCCTCTTCCAGTCCATGAATGGCCCCGGCCATAAAGGGGTTATCACCTGGCTGGTTACAGAAAACCACAAATTTTGCGGCACCAAAACCTCCCTGATCCGCGGTCCGTTCGGCCAGCTGTTTTATCGTCTTTCCCATAATGGCCAGGGCGTCCATATTGATGCCTTTCTGGCTGGTGGCGATATTCACAGAAGAACAGAGTTTGCCGGTTTGGCAGAGGGCCTCGGGGATCGAGGCGATAAATTCTCGATCCGTGGTTGTCATCCCCTTTTCTACCTGAGCCGAATAGCCGCCGAGTATATCAACGGACACCCTGGCCGCCGCCCGGTCAAGGCTTTCGGCGATGCGCAGGAAGTCTTTTCTGTCAAAACCTGCCCCGACAACGGCAATCGGGGTAACCGCGATCCGTTTGTTGACAATCGGGATTCCATACCTTTTGCTGATCTCCTCGCAGGTGGGGACGAAGTTTTCGGCAAGGGAGAGGATGCGGTCTTCGATCCTCTGGCAGGTCTCCGCCAGGCTTGTTGATCGGCAGTCAAGCAGGTTGATCCCCATCGTCACTGTCCGTACATCAAGGTTTTCCTTCTGGATCATTTCCACGGTTGAAAGAATCTGGTCCGAGCGTAGCATGGCCTTGTGTCTCCTGAAAAAGGCTGGTGGTCTTAGTGGAGGGGGATCTCGTTTGTCACCCTAAAGATATCGTTGTGTTGCATCAGTATCGTCAGACCGTTTTCCTCGGCGTAACGGTCTATTTTTTCTTGCAGCTCGGCCCTGTTGCAGGGACAGCCTGTCAGATCCAGCTGGAGAGCCATGGTGTACTGACCGGCGCGGAGTGTGGTTGCAAGGTCGGTAATATTGATGTTGTTCGTGTAACAGAAGTTGCTTATGCCATGTACGATTCCGGTGCGGTTCTGCCCCTGTACGGTGAGGATATAGATATCGTCCTGGCCTGTGGCTTTGCCGGTGTTATCTTCTTTGATCTCTTTTATCGAGATTGCAAACCAGTGCTCGGTTTCGATCTGCGAAAGAGCATCACTGATTTCTGCCTGGTCGATTGTTTTCTGAAAAGAGGCGCAGAGGATCATCGACAGATACCCGCAGACAACCGTCTGGTTCAGGTCTGCGACATCTCCGCCCAGCTTGTAAATGACCTCTGTTGTCTTGGCGATAATCCCCGGGCGATCCCTGGACGTAATTGCGATAATGATCTGTTTTTTCATTGGTTCCTGTACGTGTTGCGGGCCTTTTTGCCACGACTGCCCGAAGATGTGAGAACAGTAGAGTGCAAGGAGGGCTCTCTGAATAGGCTACTCTTGCCGTATATGGGGAAAGTCCAATTGCTGTTATTCGAGTGTATAATACAGCTTTCTCTCTTTTTTGATAATAAAAAAGGATTATGGTGTATAGTAGTCGCCTGAAATATTTGTTCGCCGTCCTGCTTCTTTTTTTAATGAGAAAAATCTGCCTCGGCAGAGACTGTAGAAAAGAGCAAGACCGGGCCATTGAACCTGCAGAGGAGTTTCTATGACGGAAATAAAAAGCACAATGGAAATCGTTCTTGAACGTGCCAGTCGGATGGCCGCATCTGCCGCCGATAACTCGATGCGTGATACATTGCTCGAGAGGGGTATGCGTCTGGCAGCCGAGTTTATCGATAGCGGGCAGACAGATCTCAATGAGACCCTTGCCGGCCAGAGGCAGGAAGAGCGTTTGCAGATCCGTGAGGGTATGCTGCAAATCTTGTTACGTAATATTCTGCTGCCACGGGATGAGGATCTTCAGCAAACCGGACAGACGGCAATCAGAGGGCTTCTTGTCCTTGGGGAAGGCAGGGAGAAGGTCTTGGCGATAGGTCAGGAGCTGAGCCAGATTCTTGGACAGTACCAACAGCATAAAGAGCAGACGATAGAGCAGCTCCAGCAGGTCTTTGCCTCCCGGTTGCAACAGCAGCCTGCTGATCAAGGAAAAGCGGGGCAGGAAACGCTCGATTTTTTGAGGCATCCCAAATACAGGGAGGAACTTGGCAGGCTGCTGACAGATCTCAACAGTCAGTATAACGAGGCTCTCGAGCAACGGAAAGAAGCGCTCCGCCTTTGTTTTTAAGTTGGGCAGTTTTGTGAAGACAAACAGGGGCAACCCGAAAAAAGAACCTTGTCGCCGCATCCCTCTCGACGGTGGGCTGGCGGCTGTGTTACGATTATGAACTATAGAAAAAGAAGAAGTATCCTGCAAGAGAAGCTCAAAGAACAACAACTCGATGCTCTTCTCGTCAGTCAACCGGAAAATCGTCGCTATCTGAGCGGCTATATTGGTGGAGACCACGGTATCATTGAGTCGTCGGGGGTTCTGGTCGTTCCCCAGGAAGGCAAGACCATTCTTCTCACGGATTTCCGTTTTCAGCTGCAGGCCGAGCAGGAGACCGAGGATCTGGATATACAGCTCTACCCCAAAAACCTGCTGAGCTTGCTTGGAGACCTCCTGCCGAAACTCGGTATTGAAAGATTGGGCTTTGAGGCCGGCTACACCCTGCACAGTGTTGCCAGGAAGATGACCGAAACTCTTGCTGAAAAGGGCATTCAGCTCTTTGCCACCGAGAGGATCGTCGAAGATATGCGACTTGTCAAGGATGAGGATGAGATTGCTGCCCTGAAAAGATCTGTCCTGCTTAATGAACGGGTCTTTGAAGATATTTATCGTGATCTTGATACCTTTACGACAGAGATTGATGTCGCTTTGGCCGTGGAGTCGGCAATGCGCAGATACGGGGCCGAGCGGCCAAGTTTTACTACCATCGTTGCCTCCGCAGGCAATGGGGCTCTGCCGCATGCCGTTCCATCGAACGATGCAATCCAGCGAGACGAGGGCCTGACCATTGATATGGGGCTTGTCCTGGACGGCTACTGTTCTGATATGACGCGTAGTTTCGTCCCCCGCGAGCCCTCGAAGAAGTATGTAGAGCTGCATCGCATTGTCCGAAAGGCGCAAAAGGCGGGTGCAGATGCCATTCGTGCCGGGGTGCCTTGCCGAGATGCCGACAAATGCGCCCGTGAGGTTATTGCCCAGGCCGGCTATGCCGAGTATTTTGGCCATTCTCTCGGCCATGGTGTGGGGCTGGCGGTTCATGAGGCGCCATCTGTTTCTGCCCATTGTTTGACGACACTGCAACCGGGAATGATCGTAACCGTCGAACCGGGGATCTATATCCCGGGATGGGGTGGCATCCGTCTTGAAAATATGGGGGTTGTCAGAGAAGATGGTTTTGAGAACTTCAACGAGAATGAGACCTGGCTTGATATCTGACCCGAATTTTTCATGGACAGAACAGTGGTCTTCGTGAGTTACAACAAAACGTTACGGATGATGGTATGCGGCAGATTGTGATAGATGAGCTCTCGCCTCTCGAGCACGACAATATCGACTCCTATCTGAAAAGATCTTTGAAAAGAGGGCCGATGCTCGGTGTATACTGGCTGGAGTTCCCCTCTGACATGCTCTCAGAGATACAACAGAGGCATGCGGAACATGCCCCGTTCTACTGTGCCGTGGAACTGACCAGAGATACGGTATGCTTTGAGCTCCTGGTCAGAAGTGGCAGTAATCTTCATTGTTCCTGTATCGCCTATGCCAGCGCCCGACAGAGGCAGTTTGTTCTCGATTTTATCGACAAGATGCTCGATCAGGAGTTGATTGCCGCTTGAGCTGTATTTTCGATAGCGTTTGCCAACGCCCGGGAGCGGAGGCCTTTTTTTGATCAGGCAGTTGCTCGTGCCGCTCGCTGCTCTCTGCTGTTTCTGGGATTAAACTGCGTTTTTTCTGCAAGTTGATTGAGTAAATGTTCTTCTTCGGCCGTAACGGACTTTGGCAGTTGAACATCCAGCCGGGCGATAAGATCTCCCGCCTGTGCATTCTTTCGTTGTAAGCCCTTGCCTTTCAATCTGAAATGCTGTCCGTTCTGTGAGCCTTTCGGGACCTTCAGGAGAAGCCTCCCGCCGGGTGTATCTACCGGGATCTTACCGCCCAGTATTGCCTCCCAGGGTGCAATTGCGACCGTGGTCTTCAGGTCGTAGCCGTCTACAGTAAATCGTTGATGCGGCGCAACCCGTATACGCAGATGTATCTGCTGATCCTTTTCGCCAATGCGCAGGATCGACCCCTCCTTTAAGCCTTGTGGAATCGTAACCTTGAGTTCTTTGACAAAAGGCCGGTCTGTCTGGTGCTGATCCCGGGTTTTTAGACAGAGATGCCTGCTGGTTCCATGGTAGAGGTCTTCGACACTCAGCTCTAATTCGTATTCGGCTGGACAGGGTGCTTTCTCTGCAGCTGTATTCCACCGGCCTTGTTGTTGGCCTGCGGTCTCTGCAAAGATATTCTTGAGAATTTCTTCCAGATCTTCAGCTTTGGAAAAGCCGTCTTTTGTCGATTGATACTGGTAACTCCATCCGGGGGCATCCCCGGCAGATGAAGAGCGTTGTCCTGCCTGCTGGGCCTGCCCGGCTTCCTGCCAATTTCTTCCGTATTGATCGTAGAGTTTTCGTGTTTCGGTATCCTTGAGAACCTCATAGGCCTCTGCCACCGCCTTGAATCGTTCTTCAGCATCTGCGTTTTTGTTGATATCAGGATGGTATCTCCGGGCAAGTTTCCTGTATGCCCTGCGGATTTGATCCGTTGAGGCATCCCTGGATATTCCCAGAATCCTGTAATAGTCTTGGTTCTGCATTGCCTGCCTCCCCTCTTTTCGTTGACAATCGAGAGAGTAAGCACTCTTTATTACTTTTACAATTTTTTATTTAAAGTAATATGTTTTATCGATAACTTTCTTTTGCAAAGAGCAGATCTCTCAACGAGCCTTTGTGTCGCCCAATTGGGGCGTAATGCTTTGTCAAATCTGCTCTGTGATCGGTTAAGGAGATTTTTTATGAAGAGAGGCTGCGGCTCGCAGAAACCTTGTCATTGTCGGCTGGCAAGTCCAATCCATTTCCTGCTGGCAACGATAAAGACGCCGACTGAGGCCAAAATCAGATAGCCAAAGAGCAGGGCACTTTTGGTTTTCAGAATATATGCCAGACAGACAATAATTGTGGCGCTCACCACGAAGAAGAGGGGCCTGGGCAGATGCTTGAGTATAATACGCCCAAAATGGGCGAAACGGACATGGCTTACCATCAGGGCCACCGAGAGCGTTGTCAGCATCCAGAGTATATGGGGTGGAGCAACCAGGACACCCCCGAGGACGATCAATGCGCCTGCAGGGCTTGGCAGACCGTTGAAAATTCCATCTGGCAGATCCGTTCTTTTTTTGTCAACAACGACGAAACGGATCAGCCGGAAGGCCACTCCAAAAATCAGAAGAAGGGCAAAAACAACGGCGAGGATACCGCCTCCAGAGCGGTAAATGATAAAGGCCGGGGCAAGACCAAAACTGATAAAATCGGCTATATCATCGAGATACGGGCCATACTTTGTTCCGCCGTGCTTTAAGGCCATACGGCCGTCGAAGAGGTCAAATAACTGGCCGAGGATGATGACGAGGATCGCCCAGGTGAAGGTATCTTGTGAGGCGAGGTAGAGACTGATCAGTCCACAGCAGAAGTTGAGTGAAGAGAGGATGTCTGCGTAGAGTTTGTTGGGGATAAATTTGAAGAGCAATGAGGCCGCAGACAAAACAATGCAGGAAATGAGAATTTCATCGCTGATATCGATGATAAGCTGTATCTCCTGAATCAGTGCACAGAAAATAACCAGGCCAAAACAGATGATCGCCTTGATTTTTCCAAAATTATTGGCCGCCCCTGAAGTTCCGAGCAATTTAAGAATATGCCGGGCAAAAAACTGTCCGACAAATTCAACGATGACCAGGATCCATACCAGCTTCACATCGAGAATACCGGCATAGGCAAAGCCAATGAGGGGCGGCAGGTAGGTGAGCTTGTCGCAAAATGGATCAAGCCACTCTCCCCAGCGGCTCACCAGATTACAGGCCCTGGCAACGATCCCATCCACCCCGTCCAGTATGGCCGCCACCGTAAAGATAAGGATGGCAACATTCTGATATGTTAGGCCAAAGTACAGATAAAGCGCGACAAGTGCCAGCGCCGCACGCCAGTAACAGATGGCATTCGGGTGCAGAAGCCAGCCGTGGGCAAGAACGTAATTTCGTCCAGCCTCTCGTTTTACAAGGAAGGCCATGCCGTAAAACAGGGCAAGACCAACAAGAACAGAAGCAATTATGACGAAGATACGTTCCATGGGGCAGAGAGAAAGAATTAGTTATCTGGAATGGGTGTCATGCTTGCTTCCGCACTTTGAAACTGCAGGGTATCAATAAATATCTGAAGGCTGTTTTCCAGTTTTGTCAGCTCTGGGCCACTGAGTTTTTCCAGGGTTGTGCTCAGCCGGCCCTGGGGTGGTGAAGGGGCCTTTGCGAGAAGCCTTTTTCCTTCTTCGGTGACATAGATATGTACCGAGCGCTGGTCAGATTTGCTTCGGTCCCGGTAGATTAAACGCTTGTTTTCCAGCTTATCGAGCATATTCGAGCTGGTCGATCTGTGAATAGACAGAATTGTCGCCAAGTCAGATACATTGATCCCGTCGGATAGGGAAACCTCATAGAGCATCCATAACTGTGCGCTACTCAGGCCGCAGGCCTTTTCGACCTCCCGGGAATGGGCCTGTACCGCCCGGTACAGGATTCGCAACTGACGTATTACTGCCTGTTGTTGGACATCACGCGCATCCATCTTGGAAAACTCCTCATCAAAAAAGTTCTAACCTCGATCCCCGTCTCATCCAAGGAGACAAGCGCGAACCCGGATATTTCATCAGTTCAGGCGGTGTCAGGTTCGAAGTTTTTTGCATTACGTAAGAGTAAACTATATGTAATGCAAAAATACGTAAAGAAGATGACGCCGTATGGACTGACCTTTGGTGAACACTTTGTAATTTTCTCCGTGTAGTATATTGGAATATCATCAATTTTTAAAAACTTGACACAATATTCATGAAATATCCGGGCTAATCCGATCTGCAAGCCAAGCTCTTTTTTCGATACACCCAGCATTCTGGAACGACAGTCCAGCGATCTGTTTATACCGTATTCCTGTTGGAAAAAGAAAGCGTTTTTAGCAGAAGATAGAGCTGGAAATCGGGTGGAGGGTGCTCTCCATAAACTTCACCGTAGAATGCAAAATGAGCGGTGCCGCTTTTTCGTGGAAAAACTTGATCTTACAGGCTATTGCAACGTGCATCAAGGTCTCGGATGAGACCTTGATGCACCGAGAAACAAGGGGACTATTGAGCGGCCTTTCTGGCCTCAGAGAGCCATCCATCCCAAAGTTCCTGGTTCTTGGCGATCCATTCTGCGGCGTGTCTTTCCACATCCTTCTGGTTCTTTTCACCCTCGTTCATTTTGGTATTTTGCTCGTTAATATCGGATAGAGGCAGGGTGAACAGCTCAAAAAATTTCTTTGCTGCCGGGTTTTTCTGCAAGAAATCCTTGTTGGCAACGATACGGATGTCGGAGACAACAAAGCCAAGTTTTATCGGGTCAGAAACGGCACCCCTGACACCGCGAACTTCCATACGATCTTTGTCCGCTTTTTGGGACTCTTTGGGCATGGTTTCAGGGACATTGATCCAGACAACATCTTTTCCCGGTTTGAGTTTGAAAATAGTCCAGTTTGGTGCCCAGGTGTAGAAGAACACAGGTTCTCCATTTTTATATTCGGCAAGAGCGGAGGCCATACCAGCCTCGTAGGAGGCTTTCAGTGGATTGATAAACTTGTCAAGGTCATAGACCTTCATATGGTGGGCAATAACCGTTTCACACCCCCAGCCCGGAGGACATGCGGTAAGATCCGCTTTCCCGTCACCATTTTTGTCAAAGGCCTTTATAACCTCGTCGCGCTTAAAGTCATCAAGAGACTGTATATTGTATTTTTCAACCTCTCTCTTGGAAACCAGATATCCCTGGAGCCCTCCGGCTTTCACCACATAGCCAATGGTCTCAGCCTTGTCGTAAAATCCTTTTGGCAGCTGGGCGTTATGGAGAGGAAACCAGCCGTTTGTCCAGTAATCGACGTCACCTAAGGTGATAGACTTATAAAAAATCGGGTTGGCCAGATCCTTTGGCTTTTTCACCGTATAACCGAGCTCTTCCAGCCCTTTACGGACCAGAGCCTCCTGAAAGAAACCGGTATTCCAGGTAGCCCGGCCAGGGCGCAGGGTTACGCCTTCTCCAGGTTTTTCGGTGTTCGCCTGGACACTGCCGGCTAGAGCTATGGAAGCTGCTGCTGCAGCCAGTAACAGTTTTTGTAACATGAGAGTCCTCCTTACTGTTTTTTTATTGTTCCTATTGTTTGGGTAATTCTGTCCAGGATAATGGCAATAAGGACGATGGAGAGCCCACCAATGGTGGCAAGCCCTATGTCCAGGGTATTCAGGCCGCGAACCACCGGGGCCCCGAGGCCTCCAGCACCAATGAGCGCTGCGATGACGACCATGGAGAGTGCCATCATTATAGTCTGGTTAAGACCTGCCATTATCGTCGGCATCGCCAGAGGAATCTGCACCTTGAACAGAACCTGCCTCCCGGTGGCTCCAAAGGCAAGGGCTGCTTCAATAAGTTCAGGGTGTACCTGACGTATGCCAAGGGTGGTCAGCCTGGTGATCGGCGGTAGGGAGAAGATAATCGTCGCCAGTACGCCGGCAACATTGCCGATGGAAAAGAGCATAACGATCGGCACAAGATAGACAAAGGCCGGGGTGGTCTGCATACCATCAAGCAGAGGACGCAACAAGGCCTCAAATCTGTCGCTGCGCCCGGCCAGTATCCCGAGCGGCACACCGACGAGTACACAGAAGACAACCGAGGAAAAAACCATTGCCAGGGTGATCATGGTCTCCTCCCATAGCCCGAGAAAGCCGATAAACAAGAGGCTTACAACAGACATCGCCGCCAGGCGCAACCCGGAGACCCGCCAGGCAACCAGGGCAAAAAGGCCTATAATCACAGCAGGATGCAGGGCGAGCAGGCCCTTTTCAAGCCCGTTCAGAGTCAGCTCAACGGGGACCTTGAAGCCCTGAAAGAACGAGCGGTAACCCTCGACCAGCCAATCGACAAACTGGTTAATCCAGCCGTCGACGGGAATGATATTGTCGTCAAAAGAAAACATGGTACCTCTTGATTAAAATAAAGAGCCTCAGTTCGCGGCTGTTGGAGCCTGCAGAGGCAGATAGAAGCAGCTTCCATCGAGGAGGCAGGGTCCTGCGCAAGCCTCTGATCGTTGGTCTAGATGGCCTCAGCATCCTTGTCTGCCCGGTAGAGGGTGCGCAAAAAACGATTTTTAGAGACAACGCCCTTAAAGCGGCTGTTCTCATCAATGACAGGGATAGGCCATCTGTGTGAGGCAACCTGGGGCAGAATATCCTGGAGGTTTTCAGACTCCTGTACCGCCAGGCAATCACGTATAAAGGCATCTTCGATATTACCGCTGCCAGCCTCCTTGGTCTCGAGGAGCTCCCGCAGGGAATCGGTGGAGACCATGCCGTAGAAGACACGCTCCCTGTCCAGAACGTAGGCATACTCGCGGTCCTCACGGTTGAGCATCTCAAGGGCTGCCCGGGGACAGCCCTTTGGGGTATGCCAGATGATCGTTGGCTGGTCTCCCTGGGCGATATCGCCGGCGGAAATAACGCCGGTGGGGTCGACTCCGCGGAAAAAAGCGCGCACATAGTCGTCCGCCGGATTTTGCAGTATCTCTTCAGGGGTCCCAACCTGAACGACGTGGCCTCCCTCCATGATGGCGATACGATCACCAATGCGGAGGGCCTCATCAAGGTCATGGGAGATAAAGACGATGGTTCTCTCGTGTCGGGCCTGCAGGTTGAGCAGCTCATCCTGCATCTCTGTTCTGATAAGCGGGTCCAGCGCAGAAAAGGCCTCATCCATCAGCAGGATGTCGGGGTCCACGGCCAGCCCTCTGGCGAGCCCGACCCGTTGCTGCATACCGCCGCTCAGTTCATGGGGCATCGCCTTTTCCCAGCCTTCAAGACCGACCTGAGCCAGGGCATCCATTGCCCGTTGCTCTCTGATATCCCGGGATACGCCGTCGAGGTCAAGGCCAAAGGCGACATTATCGACAACCGTCAGATGCGGCATCAGTGCAAAAGACTGGAATACCATGCTGGTCTTGTTTCTGCGAAATTTGACCAGCTCCTGTTTGTTCATCTGCAGCACATCCTGCCCGTCGACGAAGACCTCTCCAGAGGTTGGTTCTATCAGTCGGTTGAGCATCCGTACAAGTGTTGATTTTCCTGAGCCGGAAAGCCCCATGACAACGAAGATTTCACCCTTTGTCACCTCGAAACTGGCATCTTGAACACCAACGGTCATGCCGGTTGTTTCGTAGATTTCTTCTTTGGTTTTTCCGCTGCGCAGAAGGGCCATTGCCTTGTCTGGAGACTTGCCAAATATCTTATAGAGTTTGTTTATTACAATTTGAGACATGCCTGTATCGTTGTAACTGCCTGTTCTTGTACACCTCTGAAGCCGAAGAAGAACACCGGCAAAGATGGCTCAGGTATCTGCATATTTCTCGAAATATAGTACAGCTCAATATAGTATTGCGCAATACTATATTGCGGAAGGCGGAAACAGAACTTCTGTTGGTATACTCTCAGACAACTGCCCGACCGGTATCTGGCGGGAACGAGATCTTCTCGCCTGGATTTCTCATCGGCACAGTTTTTCGGAAGCCAGGGCACAAGGTCTTTGATTGTAGTCTACACGGAATGCCTTGTAACGAAGGCCGATGGAAAAATCGCCCACCCGCAGGGGGATTTTTTTGAGTGAGCTTAATATTTATTTTAAAATTAAATGGTTAAGTATAAGGATTCATCAGAAATTTAGACTAGGATTGTTGTCTGGGGCGCTGCCGTTTCAGGAACTCTTCAAAGTTGCAGTCTTCTCTGGCCTCAAGTTCCTGTTGTCTGCTGACGGAGTCTTGGACCAGCGTATCCATTGCCACAATAAAGTTTTTGTCCTCCGGCGGGATAGAGAAATACTGTTTATGCTTTTGGCTCTGTGCGAGTATCCATTGGTCATAATCCAGATCCTGCCTCTTCAACTCTTTGAGCACCTGGGCAGAGGGCGTTTCTTCGATATCTTCGATTTTCATCAGCTGTGTTGCCACCGCCTGGCTATGCGAATGTTCACCTGAGATCTGATCGAGAAAAACGGCGGTCTCTTTCAGCTGCACAAACAGCTGCCGCCCCATCTCCTGCAGGGGGCTTGGTCTGCCATTGTCGGTGAGCATCAGGTCTGGTTTTCTCCCCTGGGAGATGACCCTCTGGAGATTGTCGGTAACCTGTTTACATTCCACCGGGCGGAGAAACTCGTCCTGCATAAAGAGGCAGCTCAGTAAAAAGACATCGATAAAGAGGGCCTGTTCGTTATTGATGCCGGAGGAAAGAAAGGGGTTGATGTCGGTAAGGCGTACCTCGATATATTCAACACCCCTTGCCTCGAGCGCCTGCAGGGCGGTTTCCCCTGGCAAGGGGACGGCCTTGGGGCGGATATCGCTGTAGTATTCGTTTTCGATCTGCAAAATGGTGTCCGAGAGCTGAAGGTAGTGCCCATCGACCTTGACGCCGATTTTTCGGTAGGGTGGATAGGTTGTCTGGATCGCCTTTTTGAGTGAGGAGATATAGGTGGCAAGCTGATTAAAACAGATGGCCAGAGATGCCTGTGCCTTGGTGGAATAGCCCAGATCACTCATACGCAGGGAGGTGGCATAGGGCTGGTAGAGGGTGTGTTTGTGCAGCCTCTCAAGCGTATGTTCTGTTCCGGCAAGAAAGGTATCGCTGAGCGCCGGTGAAGCGCCGAAGAGATAGACGAGCAGCCAGGAGTGGCGACGAAAATTGCGTATCATCGTAAAATACGAGGCCGACCTGAATTCTTGAAAAGGTGCGCTGTTTTCCTGCAGCTCCTGCAGAGCTTTCCAGAAGCTGTCCGGTAGAGAAAAGTTATAGTGGATACCGGCGATCGTCTGCATCATATTGCCGTATCGGTGTTTGAGGCCCAGACGGTATATATGCTTGAACCGCCCTTTGTTTGAAGAACCAAATTCGGCAATGGGGATGAGGTCCTGATCGTCTATCCTGCAGGGCATACTGCCCGCCCAGAGGAGTTCATCGCCGAGGTGCAAAAAGATAAAGCGGTGCAGGTTCTCCAGATACTCTATCGTCTCCTCTGCCTGGCACAGAGCTGGAGTGATAAGTTCGAGTAAGGCCTCGGAATAGTCAGTGGTAATTGCCGGGTTGGTCAGGGCTGCACCGAGTCCGGGCGGGTGGGGACGCATGGAAAGTTGTCCCCGCCCGTTGACCCGCAGGCCCTCCTTTTCGATGCCGCGCCGGATTGCCGTTAAATGGGATCCGAGACCGCGGGCGTCGAGAATATTGAGCTGCTGTTGAAGACGGGTGATCATGGTCTGTGGCCGGGAGATACAGCAAGAGGCTGTTGTCGAGATGGCATCGAGTTCAAGGTTTGTCCTCGTGCTGTCTGTTCTCGATTCCCAATCGTTTGACCGCGCAGGAATTGAGCAGCTGTTTGATGTCGTCTATGTCCTTGAGTCGGCCATAGACAGTGACAACGTCTCCAGCCTTGAGCACCGTATCCCCCCTGGGGATGATAATCTGCCCCCCACGTTTTACCGATACCAGATTGACGGTGGGAGGAATGGTCAGATTTTGTATCTCTGTTCCGCTGCAGTGGTCTTCTTCCTTGAGGACAAAGTCGACGTAGCCATTTTCTCTGGTTTTGCGCAGCTCGACATCCTGTTCGGCAATCAGTCCGCGCTGTTTGCGCATAACCCCAACATCGTAGGCCCTGAGAATATCGCTTCTGCTGATCAGGCCGCAGAGCCTGTTGGAACCGTCTCTCGAGACAACCGGCAGACGCGCGAGATCCCTGGGCGACATCTTCTGGATCGCAAGCCAGATCGGTTCATCGGGAAATACGGTGATCGGATCGGTAACGCAGAAGTCCCCGACCGTAACATCCCGGGGACTAAAGTCTTCGTTTGACTGTACACGTCTGACATCCTGCAGGGTTATCACTCCGTAGAGTCTGTTGTTGTCTGTGAGAACCGGAAAGCCGAGGAGGTTATTTTCTTGGAACAGGGTCATCAGGTCAGAATAACTTTGATCCTTATGGATGGTGATCGGTTTGCTCTTCATCACCTCGCTGACCTTGACCCCCTGCATGATGTCCAGATCGCGGCCTTCGGCAAAGCGTACCCCCCGTTTGGCAAGCTTTATGGTATAGATCGATTCTGGATGCAGCCACTGCGAGAAATAGCTGGCTGAGACACCGGCCACCATAAGGGGAAGGATCATAAAGTAGTCGTTGCTCATCTCAAAGACAATGAGCATCGCGGTCAGCGGCGCCCTGGCCGTTGCAGAAAAAAGGGCGGCCATCCCGACCAGCGCAAAGGCGCCAATATTGCCTTCACTCATCGGAAACCAGTAGCTGAAAAGATGTCCCATAGCACCGCCGAGCATCGCCCCGGTAAAGAGTGAGGGGGCAAAAACCCCGCCCGAATTCCCTGAACCGAGGGTAAGGGAGGTGGCTATCGGTTTTATAAAGATCAGGGCAACGAGTATCCAGAGTGCCGTATCTCCCTGTATCGCCGCTTCAATAAACGGAAAACCGGAGCCGTACATATGGGGAATCGCCGTATCCAGACCTGGACCATGGGCCGAGGAGCCAGCGGGAAAGCTCAGGTTTGGCAAACTCATATAGATCATTCCGAGAACGCCGAGAAGGAGACCACCAATCGCCGGCTTGAACAGCTGTGGAAACTTCCAGTTGTCAAAGATATTCTCCGAGAAATTTAACAGGCGGATGAACATGATACCGACCAGGGCCGCCGTCAGGCCGAGAATCAGGTAGAGAACGATCTCATAGGGGCTGCCCAGGGTATAGGTCGGGACCTGGAAGGCAAATTTGTCGCCGAGGATCGAACGGCTGACCACCGATGAGGAGACTGCTGCGATGACAACGTTGCCGAATGCCCGCATCTGTATGCCGCACATCAGGACCTCGATGGCGAAGACCACACCGGCAATCGGGGCATTGAAGGTTGCGGCAATTCCGGCTGCAGCGCCACAGGCAACCAGGTTTCGGATGCGCTCGTCGGAGAGGCGCAGCACCTGACCAACCGATGAACCCAGGGCCGCACCCACCTGAATGATCGGGCCTTCCCGGCCTGCCGAACCTCCGGTACCGATACAGAGGCCGGATGCGGCAATCTTGGCCGCCGCCACCCGTGGCCTGATACGGCCGCCGCGGAGAATAAGGGCCTGCATCACTTCTGGAACTCCGTGTCCTTTGGCCTCCTGGGCCATCAGGATAAGAGGCCCGACCAGGAGTCCTCCGAGCGCCGGGATGATCAGATAAATCCATTTACCAAGCAGCGGAACCAGACCAAAGAGAGAGCCGTAGGAAAAATCCTGGATGGCGAAGATGAGCCGGACGAAAAAAACCGAGGCAAGACCGGTCGTCGCCCCTACAATGACGCTGAGTATCAGCAGAAGCAGCCCTTCAGATGGTGAGAGGCGGTCCAGGTAGCTGCTGAGTATCGGTTTTTTAAAAATCATATTCCGGTGCTGTTAAAAAAATGAAATAAAATATAGAAGACCAGACGATTCTCTGCTGTTTGTCAATTTTGCAGAATACAGCCCAAACTACAAAAAATAACGCCTTCAGAGTACATATTCAAGACATTTTCCCGGCTTCGGCCCCTGGATTTCTGGCAGTTTTCTGCCTTAAAATGCTTTGCCCCTCACCGGTCGTCTTTCTTGTCCATAACGGCCTTTCTTGCCTCCTGCTGCAAGAGCATATCAAGGATGACCAGGGCCGCCATCGATTCAACGATCGGAACAGCTCGTGGTACAACACAGGGGTCATGCCTGCCCCTGGCCTGCAAAACGGTTTTCTTCCCGTCAAAATCGACCGTTTCCTGGGGGAGAGAAATGGTCGCCGGCGGCTTGAAGCCAATCCGGAGGCGGATCTCCTCGCCGTTGGAAATTCCCCCCTGGATACCGCCAGAGTTGTTGGTCTCTGTCCCCAGCCGCCCTGCCTTTTGTACGAAGGGATCGTTGTGTTGTGAGCCTCGCAGGCGGGTTCCCTGAAAACCGGAACCCACCTCGAAGGCCTTGGTCGCCGGGATCGCCAGCATCGCCTGGGCCAGTCTTGCCTCGAGTTTATCAAAGGTGGGCTCGCCGATTCCTGCCGGAACCTCGCGGATCAGACAGGAGACGGTCCCGCCCACCGAGTCGCCCTGCTCTTTGAGATCGGCTATCAGACGTTCCATTCTGATTGCCGCATCGCCATCAGGGCAGCGGACCGTGCTGCCGTCAACGAGATCTCGGCGCAGCTTTTTTGTCTCGATCTCTTTTGCCTCAATCTCGCCGACACTGCTCACCCAGGCGACGATCTCGATACCATATCTCTCCTGAAGTATCTTTGCTGCCACGGCGCCGGAGGCGACCGTACCAATAGTCTCCCGGGCACTTGATCTGCCGCCTCCGGAGGCGGCCCGTATGCCGTATTTCATCTGATAGGTAAAATCGGCATGCGAGGGCCGCGGGATATTCTGCATATCCGCATAGTCGCCGGGGCGGTGGTCTCGGTTTGCGACCATCAGGTTAATCGGTGTGCCCAGGGTCCTGCCATTTTCGGTCCCCGAGTAGATGGTAACGCGATCGGCCTCTTGCCGGTCGGTTGCAAGCCTGCTCTGCCCCGGCCTTCTGCGGTCGAGCTGTGGCTGGATATCCGCCTCTGTCAGGGGCAGGTCCGGCGGGCAGCCGTCAATCACAACGCCTACGGCCTTGCAGTGTGATTCTCCATAGGTGGTAATGCGGAACAGTCTTCCAAAACTCGATGGCATCTTTTTTCTCCTGATTTTGTCCCTCTGACGACAGGGCCTGTTTTTTCCGGCCGACCTTACTGCCTGTAGTACAGACTGTGGCTGCCCATGGTCATCAACGCCTTGTGCAGGTTCTTTCGGAAATCGCGCCTGTCCCATATCCCCTGGATATGCCCTCGTTTCAGGGCGTTTCTTGCAGAGTGATAATCCGGGGGAATGTCACTGGCCGTGGTCTCGCGGATGACCCTTGGCCCGGCAAAGCCCACCCGGCTCGATCGGATCGCGAACTGGTAGGGTGAGCAGCCCAAAAATGAGGCCACAGGCCCGGCGTAGGAGTTATTGTCATAGACGACGATATAGAGCCCCCCTGAATCGATGTATTCGCGTACCGCCATCGTGCATTTGGGCATCTGGGTAACACCGAGGGTCCCTTCCTGGATCCTGATGCCGCCGGTGGTGTGTACGTAGGCGAGAAGCGGCCGTTTCTTTCTCTTGGCCAGCGAGCAGGCCTGACAGAATTTTTCCCCCTCTGCGGCACCAACGGTGCCGTTACGAAAGTCCGAGTAGAGCATCGAGACAACGATTTCGATTCCGTCTATCCTGGCATGAAAGGTCATATTGCCGGCCCGTTGTCCGGTCTTTTTCTGGGCTTTTTTCAATCTTTCGGTAAAGCCTGTGTAATGCAACGGGTTTTCGGCGGTTATCCCGTCGTTGAACGGCTGTATGGAGCTGGCATCAAATATGTTTTTCAGGTACCACTGATGTTCGAGCGGGAAGTGGTGCCCGCAGGTCTCGCAGACCCCGGCAAATTCGCCGTAGAGATCGGGTATCCAAAGATCCTTGCAGCCACGTTTTTCAGCGTTTGGACAGCTCACCGTCTTATCTTCGTTGGCCAGCGGACTGGTATAGGTATCTGTCAACTCCAACGGGTCAAGCCGGGGTTGTGATGGTTCCTGGTTGCCGTTGAGATATGGCAGAAGACGCTGCGGGCGGTCCTTTTTCTTGCGGCCAAGTAATTCCCTGATGGTTATGAAGGGCTCGGTGATACGCTTCAGCATAACTGAGCCTTCCCCTGAGAAATCACTGATAACCTTTTTGACCTGGCGTTTATGCCCCTTCATAATGTCGTAACGCAGGGTGTAATACACCTTTTCGGTTTTGACCCTGGCCCGGTTATAGACACCTTCTTCCTGGTCGGCCTGGCCGGAAAAGGCCTCTTTGCCCATCGCCATATATTTTTTTGAGCGCAGGGCGAGCAGGCGCTCTATCTCGGTGTTGCTCAGATCCCAGGGCAGCTCAAGCTGTAATTCTTCCTCTTCTGCCGGCTTGTGCTTTTTGCGCCGTATCTCATAACTGCGCAGGGCGCTGAAGCTCTTGGTCGAGAGGACCACCTTGTCTGTTGCCCGGAGCATTTCGGCACGGAGTTTGGCAAAAAATGCAAAATCGTCTCTTCTTGCCCCGAGAGATGGCTCGTAGATGATCCTGTCGATGGTTTTCCGTCTGAGATTGTCCTTTGCCGTCAGTTTCAGACGATCGGCACAGACCTCGACAAGTTCCTTTGGAACCTTTTCTCCTTCCCGTATCTTGCCCTCGATGGCCGCGGCACCCTCCGGTGAAATAACCGAGTAGTAGCCATGCGAGGCCATAATTCTGTAGTCCGACAGACCGATGGCCTCGGCTCCGCCCGAGCCCCCCTCTGAGATCATCGAGATCATCGGAACGCGCAGTTTGCTCATGGTATAGATATTACGGGCAATCTGCTGTGCGGCCCCGGAAAACTCCTCAACCGGATAGGAGCCCGGGGTAAAAATATAAAAATGGATCGGGATCCCTTCTGTCTCGGCAACCCGCATATAGCGGAGCGCCTTTTCGTTGCCCTGCGGCTTGCAGGAGCCACCGTTGCGGAACTCTTCTCCATGCCCGGTTTCCTGGCCGATGACCATAACTGATGCGGTAAACGGTTTCCCCTTGATACGCCTGGTGATGGTCGCCTTGGCACAGATCATCGCGGGATCGACGTTGGCATCGTTTTCACCGCCCAGCTCTGTATAGTCTTCGTAGACGTTTTCCAGGATATCCTTGAGGCTGAATCTCTGGGCACTGCGAACGATACGAACCCGCTCCATCGGGGTGAGGTTCTCCTCCGCCCGTTCCTCGAGAAAGCCGATAGACTCACTGAGTTTACGCAGCTCTCCGGCGAGTTCCTCCTGCGAGTATTCATAAAAATCCTGTTTTAATGTTTCGCAGCTGCGCTTGAAGACATCCAGATTACCCCAGTTGGTATAATCCTTGATCTGCAGCAGATAGTTGATGCGTTCTTCTATTTTCAGAAGTTGTTTTCTTCGTTCATTCATATCTCTGATAAGGGCTAAAAGGTGAGCAGACGGTCGAGGTTGTTCTTCAGGTAGTCAAGGTTGGTGATGATCGGGTTGCCACTCGAATCTTTACCACGAATCACCGTTTCCTCAATAAATCGGTGGGCCTTTTGTTTGGCGTCGTCCATCGAATCCCCCCAGACAAGGGCCAGGGCGAGATTCGGGTCAAAATCGCTTGGAATCGGGTACGGACGCATCCCCGGGACGTGTGAATAGACCGTTGTCCACGGGTAGTCGGGGAATTTGAAGGTGTCGATGGTGCCGATCCACGGAGAAAAGCCCCTGTTGGTGTCTTCGGCGACGATGCGCAGTTCAATGGCAGCTCCGTTAAACTGTACATCCTCCTGCCGGTAGCCGATCTTTTCGCCAAGTGCTAAGCGAATTTGTTCACGGATAAGGTTTGGCTGCTTGCCGTCGATATAGCTGATGCGCGCGGATACATCGTTTTCTACCTGAATCCTGGCGTTCACTTCAAGCAGATAGGGCTGGCCGGATCTGGTGACAATCCACTCCCAGGTGCCGACATTGTCGTACTGCACATGGTCTGCCAGTTTCAAAGAGTATTCAACGATCTGTTCGAGAACCTTCTTTTCGTCGAACGAGTAATCAAAACACGAACGGTGGAAACCGGGTGCCGCCTCGACCCTTTTTTGTCGTCCGCTCGACTGGATAGTGCAGTTTCTCGAGTTAAAGTGGATCCTCTCTCCATGGGTTGAGCAGACAAGCTGGACCTCGAGGTGGTTATAATCCCGCAGGCACTGTTCGATAAGTACCCCGCCATCGCCGAACTGCCTCTTGGCATAGCTCTGCAGCTGTCTGTACATCCTCCTGAACTGCTCGATCTCGGTCACCTCTTCGATCCCCATACCCCCGCCACCGGCCGCCGCCTTTATCAGAATGGATGGGTTTTCGACCCCGTCTTCCATCTGTGTCTGCAGGAGCTGGGCGGCGATATCTTCGGCCTCCATCTCGTTGTAGATCGGCGCGTCGGTGCCGGGTATGGTCGGAAGCCCGAGACTGTTTGCCAGCCGTTTGGTGTTGATTTTGTCGCCGAGATCACGGATAACCTGCCAATTGGGGCCGATAAAGGTGAGTGAACGGTCGCGCAGGGTTGCCCTTCTGGCAAAGCGAAAGTCTTCGGAGAAGAAACCGTAGCCGGGATGGATAGCCGTGCAGCCGCTATGATCGGCAACGGCGAAAAGATCGTTGGGCTCGGTATAGCTGGTGATCCGCCAGGCGTTCTGCTCCGGACCACTGGTTTTGTTGAGACGGACGTGTTCAGAGTCCCTGTCTGCCTCCGTATAGACGATGGTATAGTCAAGACCGAGATCGTTGCAGGCATTCATAATACGAATGGCAATCTCTCCCCGGTTGGCGATAAGAATTTTCTCTTGCAAATCGTTCCTCTTCTCTTGGTGTAGGTTATTGACTGTTTGGGGGACAGATACGGCCTCTCAGACCGGACAAGAATTTTCGGGGAAAGCGGGTACGTGCGGTTGAATAAAACATCTTGTAAAGTACATCCCCTGGGAATATATTTGGCTTCCTGCTCCGGGCTACTATAGCCACAGCTTGTCAAATAGAAAAGAAAAATGTTTTGCGGATTGGCGAACGGGCCATTTTGATGCATCTTTTTGCATATCCGTCGTCGAGGGGATACCCCCTTTCAACCTTTTCTTGATGCAGAGTAATGGAAGATATGGACAGAGAAAAAAAAACCGATGATCCGGACTCCGAACCGGGGTCCGGCGTCCTGAAAAAGCTGCTCTCCCTGATACCGTTTAGACGTCCGGGGACCAAAGAAGATCTGGATCTTGAGATCCAGGAACTCCTTGAAGAGGGTGAGGAGCAGGGGCTGATTTCTCCGCTTGAAGAGAAGATGATCAATTCGATCCTTGAGTTCAGGGAGACCTTTGCCTCGGAGATCATGACCCCGGCCGCCGAGGTGGTTTCCTTCGAGGAAAATATGCCGATGTCGGAGCTGATCGGGATCGTTATCGATTCGGGTTTTACCCGTATTCCTGTATACAAGGAGAATGCCGATAAGGTGATAGGGGCGATCCACGCCAAAGACCTGCTGCGACTCTGTGCCGCTCCTGATGCCAGTGATGTCCATCTCGCCGACTATCTGCGTCCCGTCTACTTTATCGAAGAAGACAAGCCGATTGTTGATCTGCTGCGGGAATTTCAGAAACGAAAGGTGCATATGGCCATAGTCCTCGACGAGTTCGGGACAATGCGGGGCCTTGTCACCCTTGAGGATATTCTTGAAGAGATTGTTGGTGAGATAGACGATGAATACGATGAAGAAGAGCAGGGCATCGAGGTCGTTGATGATGCAACCGTCGAGGTTCATGGCTGGGTGGACGTTGAAAAAATAGAAGAGCATTACCACCTTGAGATGCCAGAAGGCCCTTATGAGTCGGTCGGCGGTCTGGTTATCCACCTCCTTGGACGTCTTGCAAAAACCGGTGATGAAGTAGGAACGGCTGGTCTGCTTTTTTCTGTGCTGAGCGCCACCCCCCGTCAGATCAACAGGCTGCGGATACGCCGTCTTCGCGGGGAGGATTGATCTGTGCCCAGGGGCCCTGCTACACTCTTTGCTTCCTGCCTGGCAACGTCCATCCTGCTTGCCGTTGCCTTTCCCGGTGATATTGGCTGGTGGCCGCTGGTCTTTGTGGCCCTTGTCCCGCTGTTTTTTGTTCTCCGTTTCTGTTCCGTCAGGGCCGCTCTTCTCTGTGGTTTTACCAGCGGGCTCCTGTTGTATCTGATGCTCCTGTACTGGATTTTTATCGTATTGGCAAGGTACGGCGGTCTGCCCTGGTTCGTGTCGGCGGCCGGGGTCTTTTTTCTGGCGCTCTATATGAGCTGTTATTTTGCCGCCTTTGCCGTTCTGACTCGATACCTGTTTCTCTCTTTGCCGGCAACGCTCGTTTTGTGGCTGGTGCCGGCACTCTGGGTGGGGCTCGACTGGTGCCGCGGCTGGCTGTTGAGCGGTTTCCCCTGGATGGATCTCGGTTACACCCTCTACGAGATGCCCCTGCTGATCCAGGTTGCCGACATTGGTGGCCACCATCTGGTAAGCTATTGTATCGTCATCGTTAACCTTTGGTTTTTTTTCCTCTTCTCGGGAAAAGGGTGCAGAAGACCTGCCGTCCTTGTCCCCGGTCTTGCCTTTTTGCTTGCCGTTTTGTGTTATTCGGGACTCAGATATTCGCAGGTGAGGGAATATCTGCAGGATGCCGCTGTGTCCCGAGTCGTTGTAGGAATTGTGCAGGGCAATATTGAACAGGATCAAAAATGGTCCGAGGCCAATCTGCAGGGTACCGTTGACAGGTATCTCAGGCTCAGTGAACAGCTCTTTGACGAGAGTGCTCCGGAACTTGTCGTCTGGCCTGAAACCGCTCTGCCCTTTTATCCGCAAAAGGGCAGGTTTATGGCTCCGATCCACGCCTTTACCGCCGCATACAAGACGCATATACTCACCGGAGCGCCGTGGTACAGCGTCAACGGCGCTGCGGTCAGCTACTGTAACGGCGCCGTCTCTATCGGCCCCGGGCGGTTGCTCGAACAGCCCTACTGCAAGACACATCTGGTGCCGTTTGGAGAGTATGTTCCCCTTGATGGTTTTTGGGGGCTTTTGGGCCCGCTGGTTGAGAGTATTGGCAACTTTACACCCGGCCGGATCGGAGAGCCGCTGCGCAATGGGCAGCTGAGATCCGGCATCCTGATCTGTTTTGAATCGGTCTTTCCCGATTTGGCGCGCTTATGGGTTGACAGTGGTGCCAATATCCTCTTTAATTTGACCAACGATGCCTGGTATGGTAAATCGAGCGCCCCGTATCAGAGCCTGGCGATGGCCGTTTTCAGGGCGGTTGAAACGAGACGCAGCCTGGTTCGCTCGGCCAATACAGGGATATCCGCCTTTGTCGATCCTTCAGGAGAGATTCGCAGCCGCTCTGCGCTCTTTGTCGCCTGGAGAGAAAGTGCCGGGCTGGTTCTGCTTGAGGGCAGGAGCCTGTGGGTTCGTTTCGGCTATGGCTTTGCTCCGCTTTGTCTGCTGGTATCAATGGCCTTTGTCTTTTGGACCTTTCTGAACGAGAACTCTTTCGGACAAGAGGCCGCCTGCAAACGGCCTGATTGATCCCGATTGTTTTTTTGGTCTGTTCACAGAGCGTCGAAGGCGACAGACAGAAGACGAGATAGTTTGAATGTACAACGTGAGTTGACTTTGTATGGGTGTAAATAATGGCGATAGAAACCGGTGTTGCGGTATCAAAACAGAGGCTTGAAGAACTCAGGAGTCGTCTGCTTGCCTTGAAGGAGCATCTTTGACCTCGCTTATAAACGAGAGCGGCTGGAGGAGCTGGAGCGTCAGACAATGGCGCCGGAGTTTTGGCAGGATGTAGAGGCTGCCCGGATCGTTCAAAAGGAACACGGCCGCCTGCAGGACGCTGTCAGTCGCTGGGACGGACAGTGGAAAGAGCTCGAGGAGACAGCGCTTTTTCTGGAGATGGTTGCCGAGGAAAAGGACACAGAGCTCGAGGCAGAGGTGGCCGACAAGATCGGGGAGATGGACGAAGATCTTGCCCAGGCGGAACTCGAGTGTATGTTCAGCGGCGAGCATGATGACTCAAACGCAATGGTCTCGATACATGCCGGCGCTGGAGGAACCGAGGCCCAGGACTGGGTCGAGATCCTTATGCGCATGTATCTCCGCTGGGCTGAGGTCCATGGCTTTAAGACCAGTATCCTTGACTATCTGGCAGGAGACGAGGCCGGAGTCAAGAGTGTGACCATACTGTTTGGCGGCAGGTATGCCTATGGGTATCTGCGTTCCGAGCTTGGCATCCATCGACTGGTGCGTATTTCCCCTTTTGATGCCAGCGGTAGAAGGCACACCTCCTTTGCCTCGGTGATGGTGATCCCGGAGCTGGATGATTCGATTACCGTGGCCATTGAAGACAAGGATCTGCGGATCGATACCTACCGGGCCAGCGGTGCCGGCGGTCAGCATGTGAACAAGACCGATTCGGCCATTCGTATCACCCATCTGCCGACCGGAGTCGTGGTGCAATGCCAGAGCGAGCGCTCCCAGCACCGCAATAAGGATACCGCGATGAAGATGCTGGCGGCGCAGCTCTACGAGCTGGAAAAGCAGAAACAGAGCGAACAGCAGGACGATCTCTCAGGAGATAAGAAGGGGATCAGCTGGGGCAGCCAGATCAGATCCTATGTCCTGCAGCCATACCGCCTGGTAAAAGACCATCGCACCAGCCAAGAAACAGGCAATGTTGACGCTGTCCTCGACGGTGATCTCGATGCCTTTATCAAGGCCTATCTCCTCTGGGACCGCACCTGATCGTCTTGCCTTCCGCTGGCGTTTTGTTTCCGGGGCTGGCTGCAGCCCCTTCTGTTGTCCTTTGACTGGGGCTTGTCATGGTTATACGCGTTCTGATTTTCTGTTTTACCTCGCTTGCCGTCGGCAGTATGTATGCGGCGGGTCTTATCCGTTTGACCACTGCGCTGATTGTCGGATTTGGAGTGCTTTGCAGCCTCTTTTTAGGGGTGCTGTTTCTCTTCCCGGTCGACAAAGAGCGTCTTCTTCTCCCGGTGTATGAACAGGTGCCGGCCTGGCCCTACCTGCTGCTTGCCGTCATCCTGGCGGCGATGCTCGCCGCCTTTTTCCTCTACAGGTCGAGTCCGGTCCGCAACGAAAGGGCGGATGCCCGCCATTTCAAGTTGTTGACGGCCGGTTTTGGCTGTTATCTGGCGAGCGTCTTTCTCTCGTCCCTGTTCTGGTTCCCTTCCGATGCAAAACGGCTGGCGGCCTCAGCGGAAAGCCTGCGGGGGGAGGTGCTTGGCGGTACCATCCTCTTTCTCTGCGGGGTCTGTCTCTCCTGCTATTTGCTCTATCGTGCCTCGAAGGGAAATACCGTAAAAAGCCAGGATCTTATGCGGCGCCTGGTGCTGAGTCTCTTTGCCGTCCTTCAGCTCGACAAGGTTCCGTTGCTGGTCGCCTACCTGCTCTTGTATTCCCCGGAGACGGAGGTGGTTTTTCCAAATATCGCGGCACTGGCCCTGTCTGCCTACCTCCCGGTCTCTTTGTTTCTGATACAGACCAGCCGGGAGACACACTCCGGTGAGTGATGCAACCGGCCTATTTCTGAGCTTTGCCTACCGATATCTTTTCCACCACCTTGCGGTAATATGCATCCTGGGCCGCGATATTTGAGCTGAAGGCTCGCTGTGCATCGACCTTGGTCAGCAGGACGCTGAGCTTTTTTAACTGTCTGAGGCGTGTATGCTCGTCTTCCGTTGCGGCGATGAGCTCTTCAAGTCTGGTGATCTCTTTTCTCGCTTCCAGTTCCGGCGGCAGATAGCCGCTGTTTTTCAGCATCTTGTAGGCAATCTTTAGATCGTCAGGTACCAGATGGTCGTCTTCCAGGGGCAGCGGCCTGTTTTTCCATCTGGGGCTGTTGAGGTCTTTCTCCTTCAGGGCCTTTTGGATCTTTTGTTCTGCAATAAAGGCGAGGCAGTCCATTATTTTTCGCGGCCAAGATCGTTGAGGGAAAAGGTTGATTGCAGCCAGCCGGAAATATCGGCGATCTGTTCGGGACAGATGGCATGTTCCATCGGGTATTCTCTGAACGTCGGCTGATATCCCCTTTCTGAGAGAAGGCGGATGGCCTCAAAGGCCAGTTCGATGGGTACGATGGAATCAAATTCGCCGTGGTGTATCTCTATTGGCAGGCTGCTCTGATCCTCCCGGCGGCAAGGGATATGGGCCGCTGTCGCAAAATATGTGGAGAGGGCAAGAAGGCCGGCGAAGGACCTTTCATCGGCCAGTGCCAGATGATAGGCCACGGCACCGCCCTGGGAGAAGCCGATAAGCGCGATATTTTCACTGGCTATACCACGCGCATTTTCTCGATCTATAAAAAGGCGGATGGCCTGTACCGAACGAAGAAGGCCTTCCGTATCGATTTTTCTCTGCAGGCTCATCTCAAGGATGTCGTACCAGGCTGGCATCGTAAAGCCGCCGTTGATGGTAATCGGGATTTGCGGTGCGTGCGGAAAGATAAAGCGGAGCGAGATGTTTTCCGGAAGCTGCAATTCGTCGAGAATCGGCAGAAAATCATTGCCGTCTGCTCCAAGACCATGCAGCCAGACTACGCTGCCGACCGGTTTGGGGCCGGTTTCAATTTCAACTGCAGGGAGAAGATCCATAATTGTCACCTGATACACCAATATGGCCGAGCCGGATGGGCCGCCAGCCACAGCGAAGAATGAAACCTGGAACTTCAGAATATAAGCCTCTGCCCGCGAACCAGGTTTTTGATAAAGAGCAGGAGATCGGAGTTTTTTACGAGTTCATCTGTAAGGGTTAGCGTACCTTTTCTATGATATAAATGCCATAGGTTGCCCTGAGGTTGGTCAGGTGATAGATAATATGGCCCTTGCTGTTTGCCGGGTTGGTGTTAATCAGGATCTCCTTGACGATGTTATAGCCGACGTCCCGGGCAAATTTTCGAAAGTCCTTGATGGTGATGACCCTGATATTGGGGGTATCGTACCAGGAGTAGGGCAGCTGGTCACTTTTGGGTGCCATCCCGCGCAACAGCAGCTGCAGCCGGATAGAGTAGTGGCTGAAATTGGGAAAGCTGACGATCACCTTATGACCGATCCGGGCAAGCGAATGGAGCAGGGCCGCCGGCTCGAAAACCTGCTGCAGGGTCTGGCTGAGAATAACGTAGTCAAAGCTGTAGTCCGGATAGTCCTCAACCTCGGCGCTGATATCCCCCTGGAGGACACTGAGCCCACGGCTGATACAGTAGGCGGCATTTTCCTTGTCCTGCTCGACCCCGGTGCCGATTACGCCCTTGTTTGCCGCCAGCCAGGCAAGCAGATCACCGTTGCCGCAACCCAGGTCGAGGACACGGCTTCCCTCTTCGATTTCACCGCTTATGACGCGCAGATCAAAACGGATATTGTCTTTTTCAGGAGATGCCATCGACAAAGCCTCTGATAAGTCGTGAAAGTCGTTCGTCCGGTATAAGAAAGGCGTCGTGCCCGCAGTCTGCCTCAATCTCGCAAAAACTGACGTCTTCTCCGCGGCGTTTTAAGGCCTGTACCAGTTCCTTTGCCTGGTAGGTGGGATAGAGCCAGTCAGAGCTAAAGGAAATCACAAGGTATTTGGTCCTCCTCTTTTGTGCCTCTTTTCCGGTAACAGGCAGCCGTATCAGGTCAACAACGTCAAAGTAGTCGGCGGCCTTGGTGATATAGAGGACCGAGTTGGCATCAAAACGGTTGACAAATTTCGACCCCTGATAGTGCAGATAACTCTCCACCTGAAAGTCGCCGTCGAAACCATAGGAAAAATGCTCCTTGTCCTGCAGCCTGCGGCCAAATTTGCGGCGCATCGCCTCGTCGGAGAGGTAGGTCACATGACCGACCATACGGGCGACGGCAAGGCCGGTTTTGGGCGGCTCGGCATCGTAGTAGTTGCCCTTGTTCCAGTTGGGATCAGAGATAATCGACTGCCGGGCGATCTCGTTAAAGGCGATGGCCAGCGCAGAATGCCGCATGGTCGTGGCGATTGGAACCGCAGACCGCACCATCTCGGGAAATCTTACACACCACTCAAGAACCTGCATCCCGCCGACCGAGCCGCCTATTACAGCGCGCAGCTCTTTGATACCGAGGTGATCGATGAGCTTTTTCTGGGTCTCGACGATATCGCCTATGGTCATCATCGGAAAATCGAGGGCATAGGGCCGGCCGGTTGCCGGGTCGATCGAGCTGGGGCCGGTCGAGCCCTGGCAGCTGCCGAGAATATTGGGGCAGATGGCAAAATATCTGTTGGTGTCGATACCCTTGCCGGGACCGACAAGAAAGTCCCACCAGCCGGGCTTGTCATCCTCTGTGTCTGTGGCGTAATAGCCGGCAACGTGTGAATCGCCGGAAAAGGCATGGGCGATGAGAATGGCGTTGTCCTTTTCGGCATTCAGCTCGCCCAGTGTCTCGTAGGCGATGGTTACCGGCCCCAGCTGTGCGCCACTCTCCAGAACCATCCTTTCCGGGGGCTCGGCGAAGGTGAAAAACTGCTTTTCAACGATGGTTTTTGCGGTCTCTTTCATACCTTTGTTCTGTATCTGGCGGATCAACAACCTCAAGAATCAATCTTGTTTGTACGCTCCTCTGCCACTCCTGTCAAGGGGCAGGAAGCAGGCCCCTGTCTTTATCTTTGCTCGGGTTTTCTTTGATCCGAAGTCTGCAGACTGGCGCTTTCTTGCCGGATTTTATCGACAAATTCTCGTAAAAGTCTTCCCTGAGGGGTTTTTGCCTCGGGAGCCCTGGCCAGGACCGTCTCCCAGGCGGCAATGGCTCCGGCCGGGTCGTTGAGGTCGTAGAGGAGGACGATCCCCTTGTTAAAGCGGGCAGGAAGATGCTCGGGGCTCAGCCGTATCGCCGCGTCAAAGGCCTCCAGCGCCTTGTCTGGCTGCTGGCTGCGTCGATACATAATACCGAGATCCGTATGGATATCAGCGTTACCTCCGCCAAGTTCTATTGCCTTTTGGTAGGCTGCGATGGCCTTTTCGGGACGGTTTGCATCAAAATAGAGGTTGCCAAGCAGGGTCCATTTTGCCGCATTTTTCGGGTCGTTATCGATATCGGCTTCGAGGTTTTTTATGGCCTGGTCGCTGCCGGTTTCCTGTCCCTGCTCTATCGCAGCCTGCCTGTCTTGTACGGGAAACGGGTCTCTGGTTTTTATGGCGCTGTAGGCAATACCGCAAAGGAAGCCGAGGAGGAAGATAAGGATAGAAAATACGGCACGGTTCCCTGCTTTGTCCTGTGGTGCGGGGGAGCTCTTTTTCATTGTTGAACTGCTCATAGTGGTCAAAAAAATGATTTTACCAGACGCTCTTTGTCTCTCTTTACCAGTGCGGTGGGCCTGCGATTTGTCGCCATCGTTTTCCCTGAAGAAACCGTTATCCGATCACGGTATATGCTGTCTGTCTCTTGTCAATCTGTAAAAATACCAGCATACTCTAAAACACGGTACCCATATTTGTAGTGTTGTGATACAGTTTCGGCAAGTCTTAAGTGATGGACTGGTAAAAATCAGGTCTAAGACCTGTCTGCCGGGATATAGTCAGTAAACGGAGTCAGGCGGCAGATGAAAGCAAAGAGAAAAAATCTATCGTACAGATAGTCAGGAGATAGCCTCGATGAACGTACTCGATACAATAGAGACCAAAACAGACCGGGCAAAGGGACCTGTCGACGCATTCCCTCCGACGGTCAAGGCGATAAAGGAGAGTATCCTCCACCATCTGACCAGCTTTCAGGGCAGGGACCCGGAGCGCTCCGGCTCGCTCGACGTCTATATGGCCCTTGCCTATACGATGCGGGATATTCTGGTGCAGAAATGGATAGCGACCCAGAAGAGCTACTATGCCAAGAAAAAGAAACGGGTCTACTACCTGTCTCTGGAGTTTCTTATCGGCCGCTCTCTGGGCAACAGTATCATCAATCTCGGGCTCTTGAACGACGTCCGTCAGGCCCTCGACGAGCTTGGTTTCAGCCTCGAAGAGATTGAGGACCAGGAGGAGGATGCGGCCCTTGGAAACGGTGGCTTGGGAAGGCTTGCGGCATGTTTTATGGACTCGATCGCAACCCTGAAGATCCCGGCCTATGGGTATGGTATCCGTTATGAATACGGGCTTTTTTTTCAAAAACTTATTAACGGCTACCAGGTGGAAGGGCCGGATAACTGGCTGCAAAACGGCTGTCCCTGGGAGTTTAAACGCAACCTGCCGGTCTTTACCGTCCAGTTTTTTGGTAATGTAACCTCCTATCAGGATGAGAAGGGAGATTACCGCGCCAGATGGGTGAACACCAAAAATGTCACGGCCAAGGCCAGTGATATCATGGTGCCGGGCTATATGAACGACCACGTCATCAATATGCGGCTGTGGTCGGCCTCCTCTTCGCGGGAGCTGGATCTTGCCGATTTCAGCAGGGGCGATTATATCGGGGCCGTTGAGTCCAAGGTGAGCTCGGAGACCATATCAAAGGTGCTGTATCCCCCTGACCATAACTACGCTGGCCAGGAGCTGCGGCTCAAGCAGCAGTACTTCTTTGTGGCGGCAACCCTGCAGGATATTATGCGCCGCTACAAGAAATACAATACCGACTTTGACAACTTCACCGACCGGATTGCGGTGCAGCTCAACGACACCCATCCCTCGATTGCCATCCCCGAATTGATGCGGCTCTTGCTCGATGTCGAAGGGCTGGGCTGGGAGAAGGCCTGGAAGATCACAGAAAACACCTTTGCCTTTACCAACCATACCCTGATGCCGGAGGCCCTTGAGCGCTGGAGTGTCGATATGGTCGGCAGGGTTCTGCCCCGCCATCTGGAGATTATCTATGAGATCAACCAGAGGTTTCTTGATGCGGTCGCCGAGAGGTATCCCGGAGATCAGAGAATGCTCAAGGAGATGTCGATCATCGAGGAGGGGCCGGTGAAAAAGATCCGCATGGCCCATCTGGCAATCGTTGGCAGCCACAGCGTCAATGGTGTGGCCGAGCTGCATTCCCGTCTGCTCCAGGAGCGGATTTTCCCTGATTTCCATCAGTTTTATCCCGGCAAGTTCAACTCCAAAACCAACGGTATTACCCCGCGGAGATGGCTGCTCGGGGTCAACCCGCAGCTGGCCGGGCTGATAACCGAGAAGATCGGTTCGTCCTGGATAACCAATCTCGATGCCCTGCGTGGTCTTGAGAAGTATGTTGACGATAAGGATTTTTGCCGGCGCTGGCAGCAGATAAAGCTGGCCAACAAAGAACGTCTGGCTGCCTATATCAGGAAGTATTGTGGTGTCAGCGTCGATCCTGCCTCGCTGTTTGATATCCAGGTCAAGCGGATTCATGAGTATAAGCGGCAGCTGCTCAATGCCCTGCATCTCGTCTACCACTATCAGCGGATTATCCAGGGCAGGGGCGATGGGCTGCCGCCAAGGACCGCTATCTTCGCCGGTAAGGCAGCACCCTCCTACTGGCGGGCGAAACTCATCATCAAGCTTATCACCTCGATCGGAGAGGTGGTGAACCGGGATCCCCGGGTCAAGGGGCTGCTCAAGGTGGTTTTCCTGCCAAACTATAACGTCAGTCAGGCGGAGATCATCATGCCGGCGGCCGATCTCTCCGAGCAGATCTCAACCGCCGGTACAGAGGCCTCCGGTACCGGAAATATGAAGTTTTCCCTCAATGGAGCACTGACAATCGGCACCCTCGATGGCGCCAATATCGAGATCCGCGAAGAGGTCGGCGAGGAAAATATCTTCGTCTTTGGTATGACCGCCGAAGAGGCGGAATATGAACGGCGAAACCTGAGCCGCACACCAGAGCTGGTCTGCCAGGCCAACAGTGCTGTCGACGCGGTTATCAAGGCCATCGGCGACGGCTCGTTCAGCCACGGCGACCGGCAGCTGTTCCGGCCTCTGGTCGAGAGCCTGATGAATCCGCGGGATCCGTATCTCCTGCTTCTCGATCTTGAGTCTTATATCGCCTGCCAGGAGCAGGTGAACCAGGCCTTCCTTGATCGAGAGACCTGGACAAGAACGTCTATTCTCAACGTGGCCAGGATGGGTAAATTTTCCACCGACCGTACCATACGCCAGTATGCCGGGGAGATCTGGAAGATTCCGGTGGACTGAGAGCAGGAAAAAGAGAAGAGATGGAGGCGGCGATCGGAGTCGAACCGATGAATAATGGTTTTGCAGACCACTGCCTTAGCCACTTGGCTACGCCGCCCCGTGTAGAGGCCCCTTTTATACCATACCCACAATAATACACAAGGAAAATATACAGAGATGGCAACGAGTGTCGAAGCCCTGGCTCGGCTTCACAAGCAGAAACTGGGCGAATTTGAAACGGCTCTTGGCTACAGGTTTACCGACCTTCGGTGCCTGCAGCTTGCCCTGATGCACTCCTCTTTTGCCTTTGAGAGCGTCTGCGGCAAGGAGAACAACGAAAAACTGGAGTTTCTCGGTGACGCGGTGCTTGATCTGGTGCTCAGCGCGATCCTCCTGCACAGGTATCCGGAGATGCGTGAAGGGGAGTTGAGCAAACTGCGGGCCTCTCTGGTTAACGAACAGCATCTGGCGATGATGGCCCGGGAAATACAGCTTGACGAGCAGCTTTTTCTCGGCAAGGGGGAAGAGAGCTCGGGGGGCAGAGAAAAATCTTCGATCCTCTCCTCGGCCTATGAGGCGGTTCTTGGCGCTGTCTTTGAAGATGGCGGGTATGAGGCGATATCCGAGGTTATCCAGCGACTGTTTCGCCCGTATCTTGACGCCAAAAAGGATGAAATCGAGATTGCCGACAGCAAGAGCAGGCTCCAGGAGCTGTTGCAGGCAAAGCATAATCAGACACCGACCTATGTCCTCGACAGCGAGGAAGGGCCATCGCATAGGAAGCAGTTTGTTGTCTCCGTGCATTTCCGGGATCAGCTCCTGGGCCAGGGCCAGGGCAGCTCGAAAAAGGAGGCCGAACAGCGGGCCGCCGCCGCCGCTCTTGAGTCTCTTTGATCTGCAGAGATGGAACCTCCCTTTGTTATTCCTCTTTTTATCCCCCATCGTGGCTGTCCACATGACTGTCTGTTTTGCAACCAGCAGGAGATCTCCGGCGTCCGGCGACAGGCTGCCGACCGGCTGGATGTAGAAGCCCAGATCCGCGACTGGCTCCGCCATCAGGGTGGTCGGCAGGAGGTGCAGGTCGCCTTTTATGGTGGCTCCTTTACCTGTCTGCCGGAGGAGGAGCAGCGCAGCCTGCTTGCGGCGGTGCAGCCCTTTCTCGATTCCGGCAAGGTAGATTCTCTTCGTTGTTCTACCCGGCCGGACTGCCTCGATGATTCTGTCTGCGAGTCTCTCCGCGCCCACCGGGTTGCCACGGTTGAGCTGGGTGTGCAGTCCCTTGATGACCGCGTCCTGCAGAGGGCCTTGCGCGGGCATAGCGCCAGAGATGCGGAAAAGGCCGTGAGACTCCTGCAAAAACATGGTATCAGTGTCGGCGTGCAGCTGATGGTCGGCCTGCCCGCTGAGACACGGTTCTCCTTTCTACAAACGGTGGCAAAAACCGTTGAGCTGGGGCCTGATTTTGTTCGGCTCTACCCCTGTCTGGTGGTCAAGGATTCAGGGCTTGAAAAACTCTATCGCCAGGGCCGTTTTACACCACTGAGCCTTGGGGCGAGCCTTGTCCGCTGCCGTTTTGCCTGGGAGAGATTTGAAAAAGCCGGTATCCCTGTGGTCAGGATGGGCCTGCAGCCCTCAAAAAGCCTGGAGAAGAGCATTTTGGCCGGGCCTTATCATCCTGCCTTTGGGGAGCTGGTGCGAAGCAGGCAGTGGCTGCAAAGGATACGCGGGCAGCTCGCCGCACTCGGTGATGCCGGATCGCTGGAGGTGCGTGTCAATCCAGCCGATATGTCTGCGGTGGTTGGTCAGAAAAGGGTGAATCTCGAGAGGCTCTGCCAGCTCGGGTTTGCCGGACGTTTTGTCCTGGTCGCCGATAAAAAAATCCAGAGAGGATGTGTGGAGTATGCTGTCGGTCAATAATCTGGATATATGTTTTGCGGAAAAGCATCTTTTCAAGAATATTTCGCTGCAGATCCATCGCGGCAACCGTATTGGTCTGGTCGGTGTCAACGGTGCCGGAAAATCGACCCTCCTCAAGATAATGGCCGGTCTCTCCGGTGCAGATGACGGGGTCGTCTCGAAATCAAAATATTTTTCCATCGGCTATCTGGCCCAGGAGTCCTCGGAGATCTTCTCCGAGCGCAGCCTCTACGAGGAGGCGGAGACGGCCTTTGCCCCGCTGCTCTCTCTGCAGAAAGAGCTGGAGGATATCTACACGAAGATGCAGGAGATCCCTCCCGAATCTGAGACCTTTGCGGAGCTGCTGCACAACCAGGCGGAGCTGGAGCAGCGGCTTGACGGCAGTGATATCTATCTGCTCAGCGGCAGGATTGAAAAGGTTCTTTTGGGGCTTGGCTTTTGCCGTGACGATCTTGCGCGGCCGGTCGCCTCGTTTTCCGGTGGCTGGCAAACACGTTTGAAACTGGCAAAAATGCTGCTTGAGGCGCCATCTCTCCTGCTGCTCGACGAGCCGACAAACCATCTTGATATCGTCTCGCTCACCTGGCTGGAACAGTTCTTGAAAAATTATGGCGGTGCGATGGTCATCGTCTCCCACGACCGGGCCTTTCTCGACAGCACGGTCGAACAGATCTGGGAGCTGGGCTTTGGGCGCGTCGATATCTACAAGGGCAACTACAGTCTTTATGCCCGGGAAAAGGAAGAGCGCAGGGCCATAGAAAAGGGTGCCTGGCAGAACCAGCAGGCAAAGATACGCCAGACCATGCGCTTTATCGAGACCTTCCGGGCCAAGGCAACCAAGGCGAGGCAGGTGCAGAGCCGGATCAAGCAGCTGGAGAAGATGGAGCGTATTGAACTCTCCGAGACGGAGCGGCAGATCGCCTTTCGTTTTCCGGCCGCGCCGCCTTCAGGCAGGGATGTGTTGCGGGTTGAGGACCTGGGCAAGTCTTTTGGCGGGCTGCGGGTCTTTGCCGGGGTCGATATCCAGCTTGTTCGCGGGGATAAGGTCGCCGTTGTCGGGGTCAATGGCGCCGGGAAAACCACCTTTCTGAAAATTGTTGCCGGAGAGATGCGGCCAGACCACGGTCAGGTTGTCCTCGGGGCCAAGGTCAAGCTCTCCTATTTTGGCCAGCATCAGGCCCAGGAGCTGGCACCGCAGCTCTCTGTGCTTGAGACCCTTGCCTTTGCCGGCGAGGATATGACCATCACCCAGATCCGTTCGTTGCTCGGGGCCTTTTTGTTCTCCGGAGATGATGTGGAAAAGAGGGTTTCCGTCTTGTCCGGAGGTGAAAAGAGCCGTCTTGCCCTTGCCAAGATGATTGCCACACCGGCCAACTGTATGCTGCTTGATGAGCCGACAAACCATCTTGATATGAGTTCGCAGGAGGTCCTGATGGAGGCGATGGCCCAGTACGATGGAAGCATCGTGGTTGTCTCCCATAACCGGTATTTTCTTGACAGCTTTGTCAACAAGGTGCTCGAGGTGCGCAACGGGGCCATCAACCTCTTTGACGGCAATGTCTCTGAATATCTGCAAAAACGCCAGCAACTTGACGAACTCGAGGCAGAGGCCGAGAGCAGCCCTCAGACAGCGAGTCCAAAGACCGAAGACGTACCCGATAACAGCCTGGAGGCACGTAAAAGAAAAAAACGGCAGGAGGCCAAAAGGCGTCAGGAGCGCAGCAGGCTGGCCGGGCCCTGGCTGAAAAAACTCGATCAGGCCGAAGGCAGGGTCGAAGAGCTCGAACAGCTGAAAGAGGAGCTTGAGCAAAAGATGGCCGATACCAGCCTGTACCAGGATGAAAAGCTCTGGGCGGAGACCTCAAAAAGCTACGAGGAGACCAGACGACGGCTCGACAGGTGGTATGGCCGCTGGGAGGAGGCGCAGGAACAGATAGATGCCATCGACCGGCAGCTGCAGGAGACGTTTGACTGTTAGCCTGAATTGCGTATTGCAAAAGACGGTCTGTTTTTGCGGGGCGGGCAAAAATGTTGCCTATGAGAAATCAGGGTCGGTCTATTGTGCTTTTTCGTCTGCCCTGTAGAGAGGCATCGGGAGAGGAAGCCCTTGCAAGATCAGAGAGAAACAGCTAGGATGCTTTTGAGCCCAATAAAGAGCTTATCATATGCTTGCACTGCAAATCTCTCTCGTTTAAGAAGCTTTCAAGGGACAGTTCGTTTTTGAAGGCGTCAAAAATATCCACACATGTCTCTGACCTGCAACAATCTTGGTTTTGCCTATCCCGGTGCTCTGCAGCCACTGTTGAGCGATGTAAGTTTTCATCTTCTGCAGCCGGGACTGCACTCCTTTTTCGGGCCTTCTGGTGTCGGAAAAACTACCCTTGCCAAGATTATCAGCGGCGATATCATAGGCCATACCGGCAGTGTCAAGATCGATGGCCTGTCCTCGGTGCTGTACTGCCATAACAAGGAGCGGCTGCCGGGCTGGTCGTCGGTTGACCTGCATCTGCGCAAGATTATCAGCGCTGAGCGGCACGTTCAGCTTGACGAACTGATCGAGATCTTTGGCCTCTCAGACTGCGCTGGTACGCGTTTTGGCCAGCTTTCGATGGGCCAGCAGAACCGGGTCAACCTTATCCGCTACCTGCTGCAGGACTGCGATCTGCTGATAATGGACGAGAGCCTGGCAAACGTTGATGAGCTGACCCGGGGGCGGATCATTCTGGCGATCAAGGCGATGTTTCCCAAACGTTTTTTTATCTATATTTCGCACAATGTGATGGAGGTTGGCCGATACTGCGATCGGATACTGGTCTTCAGGAGCAGCGATAAACGTCCGCAGACCCTCATGGTTGAAGGTTGCGACGACCGCGGCAGCGACAAAGAATTTTCCCGCTCGGCGCTGGATACAACCCTGCTGGAGATCATGAATGCTTCCTAGGCGCGTTCTGCAGTTTCTGATTATCTACCTCTCCTTTATCGGCGCCCTGATGCTCCTGAAGTATGGTCTGGGGCTGTCCGATTATGTTATCCCGGCACTCGGCGGGATTGCCGATCTTTTTTTCTCCGAATACCGTCAGTACAGTATGGCCACGATGAACACCATGGCGGTGGCGGTGATCGGTCAGGTTCTTTCGGTTTGCATGGCCTTTGTTATTGGTATTCTTGGCCGCCAGTCCACCTGGCTCGGCTCCTTTATCAAGGTGGCCGCCTATAATATCCAGGCATATCCGATCGTCGCTCTGGCGCCGATTCTTTTTATCCTTATCGGCGATGGCTTTTTGACCCGCCTGCTGATCGCGGCGATGATCTGTTATTTCCCGGTCCTTCTGACCATACTGGGGATCATGTCGAAACCGATCGACGATATCGAACATTTTTACCGGGCAACCGGGCGCATGCGCTGGCAGCTTGAGGTGAAGATCAGGACCTTTGAAAACCTCTCCCAGCTGACCACGGTGATCGCCGGCAGTGCAACGCTGGCAATGGCCGGAACCATTGTTGGTGAGTTTATCGCCGCCAATGCCGGTATCGGGTATTCGATTCGCATTGCCCTGTACCAGAGTGATCTGGGCAAGATCCTGATCGCCCTGTTCTTTATTGGTATTACCATTGCCATCTATCAGGCTCTGCTTGAGTTACTGGGGGCGGCAGTTAAGCGTGCTTGGACGGGAAGACCCTGAGCCTTGATCTTGGCCGGGGCGTTTGAGCTGTGAACGAAAAAGAGTTTTTTGAGTATAAAGGAGGTACAACGATATGAAAAATTTGCAAAAAAGGCTTGTCGCCACGATCTCTGTCTTCTTCTTGTTTACCTGTTTTTCTGCGGGGCTGGTCGCTGCCGAGGGCACTGTAAAGTATCGCTTGAAATGGTTGAAAAACGTCAGCGTTGCCGGGGCTCTCTACGCCGAGAGCCACCAGTTGTTTGCCAGGGCCGGGTTGGATGTGGAGGTCAAGGCCGGTGGTCCGGAGCGTGATGCAATCCGCGAGATTGAACTGGGTAAGGCCGATTTTGGGACCGCCTCTGCCGATCAGGTGCTGAGGGCCCGGGCAAAGGGCTCGCCGGTCGTGGTGATTGCCCAGCTCTTTCAGGTAAATCCACTGCAGTGGATGTACCGCCCCGAAGATACGACAATCAACAGTCTTGCCGATCTTAAGGGCAAAACGATCGGGGTCACCTTTGGCGGCAATGACGAAACCATTATGCGCACCTTGCTTGCCCGGGCCGATCTCGCCGAGTCTGACGTACAGCTCTTTAGTGTCCGTTACGACTATACCCCCTTTTATCGCAGACAGGTCGCGCTCTGGCCGGTATATCGAAACGCCCAGGGGCCGATTATCAAAAAACAGCTGGCCGCAGAAGGAGAGCAGGCGGTCTTTTTCAATCCGGCCGATTTTGGGGTCAGTTTTGTGGCCAATTCCGTTGTCACGCACGAACGAACGCTTCGTGAGAATCCACAGCTGGTAGAGCGCTTTCTCTCCAGCCTTCTCTCCGGATGGGAAGAGGCGATGAATCCGGAAAACGAGGCGGAAACCCTGCGTATTCTTGGTCAGTTTGACCCTGATACCGCTGCAGATGTCCAGAAAGAGCAGCTGCAGATCACCAGGCGGCTGGTGAAACCGCAGGCCGATATGGCCATTGGCCGAATTGACAGAAAGAGTTGGACCCAGACCCTTGAGATCATGCAGGCGCAACAGCTTTTGCCGACCGATCTTGATCTTGGACCTGTTTTACCGGCTCTGGATCTTGTTACAGGCGAACAATAAACCTTCAAAAGACGTAAGGGGCCTTGAATAAACAAACAGCACTTTACTGCTCACTCATGAAAACACTGGACGAAGGATTTCTTGCTTCTAGAGGCTTTATGGCTATAGTATTATTTCATTGCAAACAACAGAATTGGTTAGCAATAGCGAAAAACACCAATAATACAGAGAGCTACTCTGCCGTGTATCTTTTTTAGCTTGAAACGATCGGGCTGGGTCGCTCACAAAGGGCTTTTTCATGGGCTGATGCAGAGGTACTTTCTGGGGTATCCGTCTTGATTTTATCCCCTTGAAGTCAGTCACTTAAGACTTTCGTAATTTTTTGGAGAGATTGTATGAAAAAATTTTCAGGTGGTATTTGGGTTCTTGTTGCGATTGTATGTATCCTGTCTGCAACTGCAGTGAGAACTATGGCTGCAACACCGATGCCTTCTTTTTCACTGGTACGGGTCGGCGATGGGCGGCTTGTACATTCTGAAAGCTATGAGGGGAAGGTTCTCCTCATAAACTTTTTTGCCACATGGTGTCCAGCCTGCAGCAAGGAGATCCCGGGTCTCAATTCTCTGCAGAAAAAATACGAGAAAGACGATTTTTCTGTTGTGGGCCTTTCCGTTGATCGAAAAGGCCAGGATATTGTTGAGAAATTCATGAAAAGAAAAGGTGTCGTCTATCCTGTATTGATGGTGGACCGCAAGACTGTCGCCGCCTTTGGAGGGGTCTATGGCATCCCGGTCTCTTTTCTGGTGAACAAGTCAGGCTATGTTGTGAAAAAGTATAATGGGTATGTTTCGGAAAAGAGCCTGGAAAAAGACGTGAAACGCCTCCTCGGCAGCTGAAGATTGTTGCATTATTGTGTTTTTTGCTGTATTACATTGATGTAACTGTCGGGTTTCTCTCTGGAGGCCCGGTAATGCCATCAGACCTGTTTTGACCTTCCTCGGGTTGCTGGGGCGGTCGCCGGAGGGGAGGTTCCATGTCCCTTGGGGTTGGGCTGATAGTATTTTTTACACTAACGTGTTTTTAGACTCAAAGGAGAGTAACAATGAAGAAAAGAATCGTATCCCTTTCTATGGCGTTGATTTTTGCTTTAAGCACTGTTGGGGTGGCTTTTGCCGGAAAACTCAAGTGTACCGTTGATTCTGTCGATGGCGATAAGGTGACCATGACCTGCAAAAAAGCTGACAAGCTTTCTGCCGGAGATAAGGTAAAGATTGATCCTCCCAAGAAGAAGATGACTGAAGGTTGCTAATCGGCGGCTGAAGCTATTATCGAGACGCTGTTTGGGGGCTGTTCTGAGACTGAGCAAGTTGGGCTCTTCGGTTGAGGAGCTCTGTTGGGGTTTTGTATTCTGACGTTGTTGCTTTTTTCTTCGGGTAACTTGCTTGTGCGGTGTTCCTCTATACACGCCTTGAGCAACGTGTCAGGGTCGGCTGATGGATAATCAGCCGACCTTTTTTTATTGTAATTTGCTACAGGCAAGATCTTTGAGCGATCTGAATTTTCTGCATGGATTTCCTGTTGAAAAATGTGCTTGGCAGCATGTACGGTAAAAGTCATTGAAGAGTAATACGATTGAGTCCTGTGAGCGTTGTCTTGCAGTAATGTATTGTCTATCGCCCCTGCTGTCTCCTGCGATAGACTCCTTTGAATTGTAAGATTACAGGTAAGGGGTTGGAGTTATCAAAGGCAATAATTCTTGGGCTTGTACAGGGGCTGACCGAGTTTTTACCTGTTTCGAGCTCCGGGCATCTGGTTCTTGTCTCGGAGCTCCTTTCTTTTCATGGGCAAGGGGTTGCTTTTAACGTCTGCGTACATCTGGGGACGCTCTTTGCCGTTGTTCTGGCCTTTCGCACAGAGTTTGTCGCGATGTTTCTTGCGCCGTTACGTTTTGTCGGCGGTAATCGGGACACGGAAGTACGCCATTCTCTGTTGTGGTTGTTTTATATTTTCATTGCCACCTTACCCGTGGCTGTTGTTGGTTTGGGCTGCATCGAGCACATCGAAAAATTTTTCCGCTCCACCTCTCTGACCCTTGTCCTGCTGTCAGTAACCGGAATAATGATGATCGCCGTCCGGTTTATCGCAGAGGGCGAAAAGCCTCTTTCCTGGAAGGCTTCTCTGATCATTGGTTGTGCACAGGCCGTTGCTGTACTGCCGGGTATTTCCCGCTCTGGGGCAACTATTTTTGCGGCTCTACTCGTTGGCATTCCCCGTCAACGGGCCGCCCGTTTCTCTTTTTTGCTTTCTGTGCCTGCCATTCTCGGGGCAGCTGTTTTGCAGATCAGAGAATTCCTGGCAACTCCTCCAGACGCAGGTGCAGTAAGTATTTTGCTGACAGGAGCCTTGGTTTCTGCAGTTTCTGGCTATCTTGCCATCAGGCTGCTTCTTGAGGTTGTAAGAAAAAACAGGCTGCACTGGTTTGGCTATTACTGTCTGCTTCTCGCCGGTTTGGGGCTTGTATTGTACAGCTAGGAGAGAGGTTGCTGGTATGGGGTTCCGCTGCTATATCGAGAGGTTTTTCTGATGTCTTTGTATCCTGTTTCGCTAAATATTGGACATCGCCCTTGCCTGGTTGTCGGAGGTGGGGCTGTTGCCTTGAGAAAGATCAGAGTCTTGCTCACCGCAGGTGCCGAGATCCAGATCGTAAGCCCCAATTTACTGCCGCAACTTGAACATCTGGTGGTTGAAAAGGGCCTTGTCTGGCGCAGACGGCCTTATCGCGAAGGTGATATGGATGGGGCCTTTCTGGTTTTCGCCGCAACAAATGATCAAAAGATTCAGCAAGATATTGCTGAAGAGGCAAAGAAAAAAGGGATTTTGTTAAACAGAGCAGACGCTCCCGACGATTGCGATTTTCAGGTTCCGGCCTCTTTTCGTCGGGGGCCGTTGCTTATCGCTGTTTCCACAGGTGGTGCCAGCCCCGCTGTGGCGAAAAAACTCTGTCGACAGCTCGAGGGGCAAGTCGGTGCAGAGTTTGAGCTGGTGGCCTACCTGATGGGAAAAATACGGGAGCGTGTTATTGCTCTCAGCAATGACTCCGAGTTGAGCGGCCGGATTTTTAAAGATCTTGTGCAGAGAGACATCCTTGCTCTGGTACGTGATCGAGAATGGTCAGCACTGGAAGACCTCCTCTCGGAGACCCTTCCTCAGGGCGAACAGTGGGAGCAGGTTGTTCGTGAGCTTCGGTTAAAGATGATCGAAGGTTTGTCTTCTCCTGTCAAATAAGGTTTTTCTGAGACCAGGTAAGCCTTCCGGGGGCGAAGGGCTTGACCGCATTCGTTTTTTTGTTTTTATAGTTGTTATGTGTAAAATGTGAATTGTTCCAGATCCCAGTTAGGCGTTGATAACGCGCAGCCGGGGCAGACAGTGTGGAGACTCTGTGGAAGACCTGAATAATTTCCTTTATGCAGCTGTACTTATCGTGACCCTGGCTGCTGTGATAACCTATCTCGCCTATTTTGTGTATCGGAACAGGGCAATTCGTCGATACGCCAGATATATCCTTGTTGGATCTGCGGTATTGCAGACATGCTATATTGCCGCCCGTTTTGTCCTTATCGGTTATCCTCCGATCACAACCCAGCATGAGGCCGTGGTCTTTTTTGCCTGGGCAACAACCTACGCCTATCTCTCTTTTCGCTGGCGTTATACCGTCAACAACTTCGGAACCTTTGTTTCCCTGGTTATCATGCTTCTTCTTGTGGTTTCAGCCTTTTTTAGCCGTGAGTCTCCTGTTCTCGTTCCGGTGCTGCAAAGTGGCTGGTTACCGGTGCATGCCGGTCTGTCAGTTGTAGCCTACGGCTTTTTTTCTCTGGCCTTTTGCGGTGGTTGTATGTACCTGCTGATGGAACGGGAGTTAAAAAAGAAAAGACTGGGCTACTTCTTTGAACGCCTGCCGTCTCTGGGGGCCCTTGACCAGCTCAACAGCCATTGTGTCACCACCGGCTTCATCTTCTTGACCCTGGGAATTGTTACCGGTTCTTTCTGGGCCGCTCAGGCCTGGGGTGCCTATTGGCAATGGGACCCGAAGGAGACCTGGTCTCTTATAACCTGGATGCTCTATCTGGTGCAGATTCATCAGCGTTTCAGTGCAGGCATGCAGGGCAAAAAGGCCTCCATAATGGCAGTTGCCAGCTTTGCGGCTGTACTCTTCACCTTGTGGGGGGTGACATACCTTCTTGGAGGGGCACATAGTTATGTCGGATGAACAGCTGTTGCTCTTCGGGGTAAATCACAAAACCACTCCGATTGAGATCAGAGAAGAAATCGCTTTATCCGACGGGTATGACGAACCCTTGACAGCGCTTAAAAGCATCGAGGGGGTGAAGGAGTGTTGCCTGTTATCAACCTGTAACAGGGTAGAGTTGTTCCTGGTCGTCAGATCGGGATATGATCTAAGACAGGAAATAGTGCGTTTCCTTTTTCAGGGCTATAGCGGTTATCAGGAGAGAGAACAGTTTTTGTATGTTTTAAGTGGCAGGGAAGCGGTTGTGCATCTCTTTATGGTGGCTGCCAGTCTGGATTCGATGATTGTCGGAGAGGCGCAGATCCTCGGACAGTTGAAGACGGCCTACCGCCACGCCGTTCGCCTGGGCTGTACCGGCCCTCTGTTGAATAAACTGTTTCATAAATCGTTTTCTGCGGCAAAGAGGGTGCGTACGGAGACCGCCATCGGCTCTTCTGCGGTGTCTATCAGCTTTGCCGCTGTTCAGTTGGCCAAGAAGATTTTTGGCAGCTTGAACGACAAAAAGGTCCTGCTTGTCGGAGCCGGTGAGATGGCCGAGTTGGCTGCCGAACATCTGGTCGGCCAGGGTATTGCAGAGATGGTTGTTGCCAACAGGACGCTCGCCCGTGCGGTCGATCTGGCAAAACGCTTTCATGGCAGGGCCATTTCGATGGATGAGCTGCTTGTTCAGCTTGAGTTGGTGGATATCATTATCTCTTCGACCGGAGCCCCTGGTATTATCCTGAAAAAGGAGGATGTCAAACCGGTGATGCGCCTGCGTAAAAACAGGCCGCTGTTCTTTATTGATATTGCCGTTCCGCGGGACCTGGATCCCGGATTGGGGGCAATGCAGAATATCTATCTCTACGATATTGACGATTTGAGCAATGTCGTAGAGATAAATCGTTTTGAGCGTGAGCGTGAAGCGGTCAAGGCCCGGAGGATTATTGATGAAGAGGCGATAAAATTCCAGGATTATTATGCGAGTCTGACCCTGCGGCCCACCATTCTTGATCTGAAAACACATATCGAGGGTATCGGCAATAGCGAACTGGAGCGGACCTTGAGGAAGATGTCCTCTCTTTCTGAAGAAGATCGCAGGAGCCTGGAAAAGATGGTTTCGGCAATCAACTCGAGACTGCTGCATAATCCGCTTCTCTATCTCAAGGCCGATTCCTGCAAGAGAGAAACCAGGGATACTAAAATTGCCACCCTGCGGGAAGTTTTCAGGCTTGGGAAATAGTCGCCATGGATTCGGGGATTTGTCAGGAGTTTGAAAACGAGTGGTATATCGTAAGATATTCCGGAGAGATTCCCGAGATAGCCTATCACTCCTCTCTGTACCATCTTACCACCGCAGAGGATGGCCCAAGGTGTCGTCTGAGCCTTGAGCAGCTTGCTGCCCTGAAAGAGGCTGCCGTCGAGAGGTACCGGGAAATTATCCTCAGGGATATGCTCCATGACAACTATGGTACACCCCAGTACCGGGGGGTGAGGCGTTCGATCGCCAATTATGATCGCTTCTGCTGTTTCTGTCGTCGCCAGAATCTGGATATCGAAAAACTGCGCAATGAGGCCGCGGACTGCTTCGTCGATTTTATTGCCAGGGAGACACGGCGGGTTATCGGTGATGGTATGCCGACCATCATAAACTGTTCTTTTCCCGACCTGCAGTGTTTTGCCGACAAACTCGGGCTCTCTTTGAGTCAGGAGCAGAAACAACTTAGGCCCTATTGTCCCGAAGAAGACCCCGGAGATTGAGTGAAGTGGGTCACAACGGTGCCTCTTATGATCTTCCATATCGCTGGTTTTTTTGTGGTAAGGATCTCTGTTTGCGTTGTATCTCTGCTGTTGTCTGTGGTACAATCGCACGCTGTTTTCCTGCCGTTCGGGGAAAAGGAAAGAGATCTCAAACTCTTTTTGTCGAAAAATCTCTGGGGAATAATATGAAAAAGACATTTTTCTGTCTTCTCTCTCTCACAGCCCTGTTTTTGGATCTTACCGCTTCAAATCTGTTTGCGGGCGATCCTGGTGCCGGGGTAGATCGAAAACGCAATCAGAGGATCGCCTCTCTGCTCAGCCATAACCTTCCCGCCTTTCATTTCAGCCATAAAGAGGTGGATGACGAATTGGCAGAGGCAATTTTCACCCTGTATATCAAACAGCTCGATTATCAAAAGCGCTTTCTGCTCGCCTCAGATGTCGATGCGCTCAGAGTCTTTGAATCCTCTCTTGATGACAACCTGAAGAGTGGGCGTATGGCTCTGCCGGATATTGGCTATGGGGTTCTCAATGAGAAGAGAGATATCGTTGAAAAATATGTTTCCGAGCTGCTGGCTGATGATCGGATAAAGATGTCCAGCGACCCCAGGCCAAGGGTCGTTCAGGTTGGTTCCTTTCATATCCTGGAGGCCGACACCTATGAAACAGATCCTGATACCATAGAGTTTGTAGCGGATCTGGAGGCCCTGCGAGAGCGCTGGCGGATACTCCTGAAGATGCAGGTGATCTCTCAATATCTTGATCTTGTTGAAGAGCAGGATAAGGCCCGGGAAAAGGCGGCGGAAAAAGGCCGGGAACAGTTCGAGAGCAGCGACGAAAAAACCCTCTGGAGAAAGGCCTTGACCAAGGTAAGAAAACGCTACAGCCATTTTTTCGAGAGGCTGAAAAAGGAGACCCTGCAAGACCATTATGACCGTTATTTTAACTGTGTTACCCGCGCCTTTGGCCCCCATACAAACTATATCTCTCCGGTCGACAAGGAGCAGTTCGACATCAATATGCGTGGCAGCCTGGAAGGGATAGGTGCCCTTTTACGTGAGGACGATGGACTGATAAAGGTTGTCCGTATCATTCCGGGGAGTGCTTCAGCCCGTCAGGGCCATTTGAAAGCCGGAGACATTATTTATGAGGTTGCCCAGGAAGGCGAAGAACCGGTTGATGTTACAGATATGAGACTGCGGGATGCGGTACGGATGATTCGTGGTCCGAAGGGAGAGACGGTGACACTGACGGTGAAAAAAACCGATGGCGCAAAGGAGAGTATTCGTATCGTCCGTGATGTCGTCCAGATCGAGGAGGCCTTTGTCAAGAGTGCCACTGTTGATTCTCCGCAAGGAGGGAAGACCGGCTACCTCTATATCCCGAGTTTTTATCGGGATTTTGAGAAGACCAGAGACGGGGGAGAGGCCCGTAATTGTACAGATGATACCCGTAAGGAGATCGCAAAACTCAAGACCCAGGGGGTGAATGGCATCATTGTTGATCTCCGAGATGATGGCGGCGGCGCCTTGATGGATGCCGTTGATATTGCCGGTCTGTTTATTGCTTCTGGCCCTGTTGTGCAGATTAAAAACAGCTTTGGTGATATCAGTGTCTTGCAGGATACCGATCCGGCGGTTGTCTACGACGGGCCGATGGTCGTCCTGGTCAACCAGTTTTCAGCCTCTGCCTCTGAAATTGTCGCCGCAGCAATGCAGGACTACGGGCGGGCGGTCATTGTCGGAGCGCCGCATACCCATGGCAAGGGTACCGTGCAGAGAATGCTGGATCTCAACGAGAGTCGTTCCCTTTTCCGCTTCCGAAAATATGACGATCTCGGGGCGCTGAAGGTCATGACACAAAAGTTCTACAGGATTAACGGCAGCTCTACACAATATCGAGGGGTTGAGCCGGACATCGTCCTGCCCAATCTCTATGGCCATATAAAGTCCGGCGAACGCTATCTTGACTACTCACTGCCCTGGGACGCCATTGCAGCCCTTGATTTTACTGCTGACAGAAAGATCCCGCTGGATCTCTCTGAGATAAAGGCAAAAAGTGCCGCGCGGGCCGCCTCTGATGAAGGGCTGCAGATTATCGCTGAAGAAGCCGAAAAAGCCTTGAAAAAAAGCGAAGATACAACCCTTGTCGTACAGTATGAAGAGATATTGAAAAAGCGACGGGAGGCAGAAGAGGCCCGCGAGAAGATCGGTGCCCATTATCTGAAATACAGAGAGAGAGAAGAAGATGCCGAAAAACAGGAAGATCTGACCGAACAGGAAGACGAGGAGCTGCGTCGTAAAAAGTGGCTCGAAGAGGTGAACAACGACCCGTATATTCGAGAGGCGGCAAATATTATTGCCGATATCGCTCATCAATGAAAAATGTCTGGAGACCCTAACTTTAAAGGGCTTGCGAAAGATTTGTTGGCAAAAATATTCTTGAAAAACTGATAAAAAGATGCTAGAGGTTCCAGTTTGTGAACGGTCATTCAGTGTCGTGGCGACCTTGGCGGTTTTTTGTTGTCTGTTTTGAGGAATTGCTTTGCTATGGGACTTGCTGAGGGGTTGAGAAATCACGGGGATACTATTGTAAAAAAATGGGTCGACTACACCCTTTCCACGTATGCCTCCTCTGATTTTTTTGCCAAAGAAAAAGACAGGTTTGCAAATCCCATCGGCGGAAACATCCGGGAGGCTCTGAAGGGGATCTTCCGCCTCCTGCAAAAAGGCGCGGAACAGACCGAATACAGAGCGTTTATTGAGCAGTTTATCAGTATTCGTTCTGTGCAGGAATTTACACCGTCACAGGCTGTTGCGCCGCTCAATGCCGTAAAACATATTACGCGGGATGTATTTCTTGCGGATAAGGAACGGGCGCACCTTGTACATGAACTCTATGATTATGAGTTTGCAGTAGATCTCCTCACTCTTGCCGCTTTTGATATCTATATGCAGTATCGTGAACGCATATATAAAATACGTATAAATGAAATAAAGTCAGGAAATCATATTCTCACCGACAGCAGATGTCCGTCGGGTTTGCTGGCAGAAACAGATATTGTAGGATCTAACAAAGGCAAAAGGTAAGTAACTGGTCTCGATACAGACGCCGTTGTTTGCGCCGAGTCCGAAACAGTTCAACTGAAGTGAGGTAAGAGATGAAGTACGCCTTTCCATTTCTGGTGGTCATTGCCCTGGCATTGATTGCCGGACTCGGTTCGCAGATACCGGGGATGCATTACCTGTTCGGGGTCGTCCTGCCGTATCTGGCCCTGATCGTTTTCCTGGGCGGTTTTGTCTATAGGGTCGTACACTGGGCCAGATCTCCGGTGCCGTTTTCGATCCAGACGACCTGCGGTCAAGGGAAATCCCTCGATTTTATCAAGCGCAACAAGCTTGAGGCACCCGACACCACGGCCGAGGTTGTTGGCAGGATGTTTCTTGAAATTGTGTTCTTTCGCTCACTTTTCAGAAATACCAAGTCAGAGATCCATGACGGCCCGCAGATAACCTATGAGTCTTCCAAGTGGCTCTGGATGTTTGCCCTGATCTTCCATTACTCGTTTCTGGTTGTCATCCTCAGACATCTGCGGCTTTTTCTCGATCCCGTTCCTGCCTGTATCGGCTGGGTTGAGTTCTTCGACGGCCTGTTTCAGGTTGGGGCCCCGACCTGGTATATAACCGATATCGGCCTGTTGGCCGGTTGTGCGTTGCTCTTTGCCAGGCGTCTGGTGAACCGCCATGTCCGCTTTATCTCGCTGATCAACGACTATTTCCCTCTGGTTCTGATCTTTGCCATCGCGCTCACCGGTATTTTGATGCGCTACTTTATCCGTACGGATATCGATATCGTCAACATCAAACAGCTCACCGTTGGTCTGATGACCTTTTCTCCGGTTATAGGCGCTGAGATTGGGGCAATTTTTTACATCCACGTATTTCTCGTCTGTGTTCTTCTGGTCTATTTCCCCTTCAGCAAATTGATGCATATGGGCGGGGTCTTTTTAAGTCCAACCCGGAATATGAAGAATAACTCCCGTGCTGTTCGCCACGTTAACCCCTGGAATCCTCCGATTCTGCCGCATTCCTATGCCGGCTATGAGGACGAGTTCCGTGAGTTTATGGTGGGCGCAGATATCCCTGTGGAAAAGGAGTTGCCCCCGGAAGAGGATGCTGAAGAAAAGCAAGATTGACCCAAAACCAGCTTGAGAGGATACAATACGATGTCAGTTCCCAAATTAGAACAATTATCACAGAGCGTGGTGCAGGGTCCGTCCCTGGCAACGGGGGCGATCCCGACCAGGGATTGGATGGACATTCCTGCGGTATTTCGCTCCGGCAATTATGCCTACCCCGCCAAAAAAGAGAAGGTTGAGTACCTGAACAGTCAGAAGGGGCTGGATTTTCCCAATGCCCGTGAATGGAGTCCCGAAGACGATGACTGGAAGCTTCCCGAGAACTGGAAGGATATCATCATCCACGGTCTTGCCGAGCGTCTGGAGAAATTCCGTTCGCTGAAAATATTTATGGATTGCTGTGTTCGCTGCGGCGCCTGTGCCGACAAGTGCCACTTCTTTCTCGGTACCGGTGACCCTAAAAACATGCCTGTTTTGCGGGCCGAGCTGCTCCGCTCCGTATACCGTAACGACTTTACGCTGGCCGGAAAGATCCTTGGCCGGATGGTCGGCGCGCGCGAGATGACGGTCGGTGTGCTCAAAGAGTGGTTTATGTATTCCTACCAATGTACCGAATGCCGCCGCTGTTCTGTGTTCTGTCCATACGGTATCGATACGGCTGAAGTGACCATGATGCTCCGCGAGCTCCTGCATCTGGTGGGTGTTGGTATCAACTGGATCCTTGAGCCGGTATCCAACTCCAACCGGACCGGAAACCATATGGGCCTGCAGCCGCACACCTTCAAGGATAATGTCGAGTTCCTCGTCGATGACGTTGAAAATCTTACCGGGATTCGGCCCAACATCACCTTTAACAGGAAGGGTGCCGAGATCCTCTTTATTACCCCGTCCGCCGATGTCTTTGCCGAGCCGGGGCTGTATACCGCGATGGGCTATCTCATCCTGTTTGAGGCCCTGGGGCTTGATTATACCTGGTCAACTTACGCCTCCGAGGGCGGCAACTTCGGGTTGTTTACCAGCAATGAGGCGATGAAAAAGCTCAACGCCAAGATGTACGCGGAGGCGGAGCGTCTGGGCGTGAAATTCATCATTGGCGGTGAATGCGGGCATATGTGGCGTGTTCTGCACCAGTATATGGACACGATGAACGGTCCTGCCGATTTTCTCGAAAAACCGGTGTCACCGATCACAGGAACCGTCTTTGAAAACGCCGCTTCGACGAAGATGATCCATATCAGTGAGTTTACCGCAGATCTTATCAGACACAAGAAGCTCAATCTCGACAAGAGCCGTAACAGCCATGTCAAGGCCACCTGGCACGATTCCTGTAACCCGGCCAGGGCCATGGGGCTGATGGACGAACCCCGTTATATCCTTGATCATGTCGTCGACTGGGTGGAGATGCCGGAAAATACCATTCGTGAACAGACCTTCTGCTGTGGCTCTGGAACAGGTTTAAATACCGATGAGATTATGGAGCTGAGGATGCGCTCCGGTCTGCCCCGTGCCAACGCGGTCAAATATGTACACGAAAAACACGGGGTCAACACCCTGGCCTGTGTCTGTGCCATCGACCGGGCGACCCTCACTTCGCTGATGGACTACTGGAATCCGGGAGTTGCCGTCTGCGGCCTGACCGAGCTTGTCGCCAACGCCATTGTTCAGGAAGGCGAGAACCGACCGGAGCTTCCGGAAGGGCTTCGTACCATGCTTTTTTAAATCCAGAACAGAACAGAGGAGTTCGTAATGTACAATAAAGGAACAATAATACCAGGGCTCGTTATCTTTGTCCTGATTGTCACATCTCCGATTTGGCTCAACGCGTTCATGACTGGAAGCACGGTACCGAAGGTCGAACTGCCCACCGAACCCGGCATGCAATGTGTTGCCTCCGCCGAAGAGATGAGAGCCAACCATATGGTCTTGCTCAACGAATGGCGTGATGACGTACTGCGCGACGGCCATCGTACCACGGTAACCGTTGGCGACAGGGTCTTTCGCAAGGGCTTACAGATGGCCTGTATGGAGTGCCATACGAGCAAGGAAAAATTTTGTGATACCTGCCATGCATACGCATCTGTCAAACCGTATTGCTGGGATTGTCATTTAAGCCCGGCAGAGGCTGCTACGAAGAAGGAGATACACTAATGGATAAGCAACGAAGAAATTTTCTTAAAGTAGCGGGAACGGCAGCTCTGGCAGGCGTGACAGCCCCGGCGGTGGTCAAATTTACCTCGGGAACGGCCGTTGCCTCAACGGAACATGGGCATTCCTCGGATGCGCATGGCCCGGCCAGCGAACATGGCGCAAAAGAGGGCAAGGGCGTTAAGCGTATGGGTATGGTCATAGACATGACCAAGCTCTACGGCAAACCCGAGCTGATCGACAAGATCGTTGCTGCCTGTAACAAGGTGCATAACATCCCCCACTATGAGAAGAAAAAGGACGAGATCAAGTGGATCTGGAAGATGCCGTTTGAAAACGTCTTTCCCGAGCATTCTGCCTATCATTCATCGGATATCGTAAAGAACAACGATTTCCTGACGCTCTGTAACCACTGTGATGAACCTCCCTGCGTGCGGGTCTGCCCGACCAAGGCGACCTTTGTCCTCAAGGACACCGGGATCGTTGCCATGGACTACCATCGCTGCATCGGCTGTCGTTTTTGTATGATGGGCTGTCCTTACGGGGCAAGGAGTTTTAACTGGTTTGATCCACGACCTCATATCAAGGAGTACAACCCCGAATTTCCGACCAGGATGCGTGGTGTTGTTGAAAAATGTAATTTTTGCGGCGAACGTCTGGCCAAAGGGCTGGATCCGGCCTGTGTTGAGGCCGCCAAAGATGTGGGGGCCATCACCTATGGAGACTTGAACGACCCTGATTCAGAGATCAGAAAAGTTCTCGCCGAGAATACCACTATTCAGCGAAAGCCGTCTCTTGGGACCAAACCTTCTGTTTTCTATATCGTGTGAGGGAGTCATGATTGAAAAAGTATTAAAAGGAAACTCGAAATACTGGATGTGGCTCGCCTTTTTGAGTGCATTCATTGTGGTTGGCGGGATCTGTTATGTCAGGCAGTTTCTTATTGGCATGGGCCTTACCGGGATGGGGCGTGATCTGACCTGGGGCTTGTATATCTCGCAGTTTACCTTTCTTGTGGGGGTTGCCGCCGGAGGCCTGATGCTGGTTCTGCCCTACTATATCCACGACTTCAAGGCCTTTGGCCGCCTGACAATCCTGGGTGAATTTTTGGCCATCGGTGCACTGATCATCTGCCTTATGTTTATTATGGCCGATATTGGCCAGCCCCTTCGCGGGTTGAACATGATTTTGCACCCGACGCCGAACTCGATGCTGTTTTGGGATATGGTGGTGCTCCTTGGTTACCTGAGTCTCAACGTCATCTGTGGCTGGGTCATTTTAACTGCAGAGCGCAAGCAGGTAAAACCGCCGAAATGGGTCTATATCTTTGTCTATATCTCGATCCCCTTTGCGGTCTCTATCCATACCGTCACTGCCATGCTGTACTGCGGTCTTCCAGGCCGCCATTTCTGGTTGACGGCGATTACCGCCCCCCGTTTTCTGGCATCGGCCTTTGCTGCGGGACCGGCGCTGATCGTCATTGCCTGTCTGATTATGAAGCGGGTGGCCAATTTTGACGCCGGCAAGGAGGCGATAAATAAAATCATCACCATCGTGATGTACGCCTCGATCATCAATGCCTTTTTTGTCTGCCTGGAGTTTTTTGTCGGCTACTATTCCAATATTCCCGGACATATTCACTCTCTTGAGTATCTGTTCTTTGGACTTGAGCACCACGGGCATGTCTACAACAATCTTGTCCCCTTTATGTGGGCCTCTGTTGCCCTCTGTTTTGGCGGGCTTGCCGTGTTTGGCTATCTCAAGATCAGCAAGATCTATAGTGAAGGCCTTGTCGCTCTTGGCTGTGTGATGACCTTTATTGCCCTCTGGCTGGATAAGGGCCTCGGTTTTGTTATGGGCGGCCTGGTTGTCAGCCCGCTGCATGAAATCAACGAGTACTATCCGACAGCAAACGAGATTGGCGTCAGTCTCGGCATCTGGGCAACGGGATTTTTTATTGTCACCGTCCTCTACAAGATTGCCGTTGCTGTCGAGCATGAGGTCGAGGCCTGAGCCCGATTGCTGATCAGTTGAGCTGTGAAGTGGAAAATCACTCACCTTTTTGGTGAGTGATTTTTTTTTAGGCCCTTGTTCTCAGTTTTCCGATGTGGAAGAATACCAATGATGCACCTTAGCCCGGATATTTCATCAGTTCATGACCTTTGGTGAACACTTTGGATATATTAAAACTGTAATTTCCTCTGTGTAGTGTATGGAATATCAGCAATTGTAAAAAATTTGACATAATGTTCATGAAATATCCGGGGTAGCCTCCCAAATGTTGTTCGAGAGAAGTCTGGTTAAGCGCTTAGTAAATATTTGGTAAGTATCTGTTGTTTCGAGGTGGCAGGTATTGACAAGAGGGGGAGAGGTATTGTAGCCAGAGTTGAGAAAGAATGTTTTCCTGCAGATTCTGGTTTTTTCGTCTCTCTTTT
>PDWI01000653.1_pt1 | contig 56221 bp, 43 predicted proteins | sample 1430891 | NCBI WGS metagenome assembly PDWI01 (sample SAMN01162508, study PRJNA174530) | Oral metagenome, whole genome shotgun sequencing project. | biome: Marine environment; feature: Marine mammal; material: Swab sample of the gingival sulcus; isolation source: swab sample of gingival sulcus... | reverse complement strand
GCCGCGCTCAACATCCCTCATAAAGGGTCTTCTGTTGCCCCCTATGTCACCTTAAGCCTCGGGGCTGCCGCTGTCATTCCCAATCAAAATTGTTCCGCCCACAGTCTTCTCGAATTGGCAGACCAGGCCCTGTATGAGGCAAAGGAAGGTGGAAGAAATCAATGTGTTGGAAAACAGATGACATGCTCTTGGGAGAACAGCGACCTGAAATTGCAAAGGTCGTTCTTGAAAGTAAAAGGCGGTGGTGCTCCTTAGGCCCATGATCAAAATAAAAACTCCCATCTGCTTGTCTTTTAAGCTGCCCTCGGCGTTACGCCAACAGACACATATAACCAATATGCGTCCATTGGCGTACCTTGATGGCGACTTAAAATCCGGCGCAGCTTTGGGAGCTTTAATTCTGGTCATGGGCCTTAATGCGGATGCATTTTCAATTTATCATCATTTTTCAGAGCCTGTTTGATTTCACAAATTTTCTGTTAATAGCCGGACTATTGACATAAAATTTGGGGGAATTGGAGCCATTTTCATGAGATTGCAGCCGATTCATCAATTATCAAACACGCTCTCAGTGAATCCCCAATCCAGAAGCATCACTATTTTTCTGGTATCCTTTAGCGCACCATTCTGGAAAAACATCATAGCCAAAGCGCTGATGCAACAGTCATGCAAGGAATAATCTAACTTGCCAGTCTGACGGTCATCCACAAGAGTAGCAACCGTGTTCCAGGCAGCTTGTTTTAAACTGGAAAAATTTAAATGTTTTTTGATATGCAGCCTAGGGCAGCCTTAATATAGTGTGCGACTATATATGAACTATACCATTGGCAGATAAAAGCAGTATACCCTGGATAATATTGACTAAAAACTTTTGTTATCCCTTATTATTTATCTCCTTGAGCAGGGTTCTGGCATGCTCTGCACCTAAAAAATCTTCCTTCAGTTCAAGGGCTTTGGCCAGTTCTTTGCCGGCAAGGATCTTTTCTCCTTTGCCATAATAGGCCAGGCCCAGGTGGTATCTGACAGTCGGGCTGTCCGGTATTTTTTCCAGAGAGTCCAGAAACTGGGCAACGGCATTTCCGTAAAACCCTTTTTTATAATATGAAAATCCCAAGGTATCCATTATGCTGGGATCTTCCGGATAAAGGGCTTTGGCTTGCTGGGCCAGTGTCAGGGCTTCATCCAGTTTATCCGTCCGGGCGGCAAGATGGTAGGACAGGTTGTTGGCCGCTGCCGCATAATTGGGGTTTATATCAAGGGCTTTCCGGTAGTGAGCTTCTGCGGTATCAAAGTCTTTTTCCGCTTCATACAGTACAGCCAGCAGCATATGAGGAGACGCATTTTTTTTATCTTTGGAAATGATTGTCTTATATTGTTCTTTTGCAAGTTCAACATCTTTCCGGGTCAGGTAGATTTTTGCCAGTTCATTATAGGGTGCTAAATAATCCGGGGAAATCTCAATCGCTTGTTTAAGTTCGGATTCGGCATTGTCTATTTTTTTTTCAACCATAGATATTTTAGCCTTCATCGTATGAATAACCGCAAGGAGATTATCGTTGTCTTTAAATGTTTCCATCTGCTGAACACAAAGCGCATGTGCTTTTTTAAAAGATTTTTGTACCAACGCATTTCTAACCCTTAAATTAAACACATCAAGCAGCTTGTTGTTTATTGAATAGGCCTTTTTAAGCAAAGGTTCGGCCTGGTCAAATTGTCTCATGCCTGATTTCAGATAGGCCAGGCGATAATATCCGGTTGGGTTATCCGGAGCAAGTTTAATCATCGCTTTGTAATCATTTTCAGCGTCCTGGAATTTTTTCAAGGCCATGTATGCATTTGCCCGGATCAGAATCGCCCGGTAGAGGTTTGGGTTGAGCCTGAGAATCTCCGTGGCCTGTTCCAAGCTAAGTTCATAGGAATGCTGCCGGAAGTAAATTTCTGACAGCAACATTTTGGCTTTTATGTAATCCGGTTTCAGTTCAACGGCTTTAGATACAGATGCTGCTGCCTGATTTGAGTCTCCAAGACCTATGAGACAAAGACCTTTGAAATATTGGACCCTATGAGAATTGGGTTCATCTTTTTCAAGCGCGGAAAGAAGTTGCATGGCAGACTGATACTCTTTTTGGGAAATCAGAATTTCGCTTTTCAGCATCCTGGCTGAGGCAAGCCCGGGGCGTTTATTCATTATCTCTTCAAGCTCTTTTTCTGCCTCATCTTTCTTTTTCTCCCTGTAAAGGAACCGGGCCAGAATCATGCGCGTATTCATATCGTCAGGAGCAATGTCACTGGCGTTGCGGTACAGTTCAAGGGCCTGTTCCTTTTTTCCGGTAAGGTTGCAGAACCCGGCAAGGGCAATCAGTGGACGGCTTTTATCCGGCTGGATTTCAACCGCTTTTTTGTAAGCGGCTTCAGCTTTTTCCATGTTTTTCGTTTTTAAATAAAAGTTGCCTAGAAGAATCTGATGTCCGGCATTTTCCGGATGTTCGGCTGCAGAAATATTCAGCTGCTCTTCTGCCTTGTCCAGCTGTTTTCGGGCAATATAAAACTGTGCAAGGACAATCCGGGTTCGTGTGGTATCCTTTGCAGAATCCACTGCCTTTTTCAAAAGGACTTCTGCTTGGTCAAATTTTTTCTCTTTTGCTTTTATGCCAGCGATCCCATGAAGGCTGCCCACATGCTCATCGTTTATTTCAAGAATATTTTCAAAGATGGCCTGGGCCCCATCAACCTGGTTGCTTTGGGCCAAAAGCCGTGCTTTGAGAAACAAGGCATCTATATTTGATGGGTCCTTTTCCAGGATTTTATCTATACGCGCCTGGGTTTCGGCAATTTTTTTATCCAGGAAATAAAATTTAGCCAGGATTCCCAATGCTTCAATATTGTCAGGATCTTTTTTCTCCGCTGTTGAAAAAACGACAAATGCATTTTTCACCTGGCCAAGTTTCATAAAAGTGTTGCCCAGCTTGATCAGGGTTTGGATGTCCGTACCGTCTATTTGAAGGGCATTTTTAAATTCTATTTCCGCCTTTTTATATTCCTCGGCTTCAAAATACTCATTCCCTTTCTGGATATGGGCTGCTTTTTTGTCCTCTTTGCTTGAACAACCGCAAAGGGGGATCAGCATAATGAGTAGAATCAGGATAATTCTGGAATAAATTTTCATGAAACAGCCTCCGGCATTAGTGAAAAAATAAGTATGGCTTTTTAAATTATATTGTGATAACGCTTAGATTCGACCCCTCTTAATATTATGGAATGCAGATACTTGTCAATTAAATTTTTTTCTCTAAAAATAAAGTATTTCTATATGTTTCCGCTTCTTGTATCTGTTTTGGTTTTGTGTCTGATTCCTGCCAAAGGATATGGCTGGTTTCATCATCCAAACAGTTTGGACGAAAATCAGAAGAAGGACCGATTGCCGGTATTTAATGCGGAGCAGGCCATACCCAAGATAACTAAAACCTACATACTTTTACCAAACCGGAGAAGCAAAGAAAAGACGCCCATACTTTATCCCGGTCCAGCGGGAACAGAGGTGACTGCAGGGACTGTCAACATTGATATCCCTTTTAAAATGTTGTCAAAAACCGCCGTTTTTCCTGAAATCACCCTTGACCGGCAAATCGCTGCGAATTTAAGGCTTAAAAATATTATAGATGAATACCTTGCTCTAAAAGAAAGAAACGCCCAGCTACTTAAAGGCTTGGATATTCCTTACCTTGAAAAGCATGATGCCACCCCAAAAAACAGGCCGGGCCCTGTGCCTGAACAGATCAAGGCTGAAAAGAAGGTCAGAGAAACCATGGAAAACGTGATTGTTTTTTCAAAGGCCCCCCGGACCGCTCCGGTAAATCGGCAGGAGATTGTATCCCCGGCAGCCCTTAAACAGGACAGACCCCGGCCAGGCCAAGGATCTGCGGACAAAAGTGTTGAGGCTGCAGGAGGGCGTTCTTATCGAACAGCTTATGGCGGCAACACAGAACTTCCCTGGTTTTTTTCTTTTGCGCTGAAACTGATCAGGTATGCGGTTCATAATAAAGTTGAAATTTTTTTATGGGCCGCTGTTTTAATAATATCCGGGCTCATTGGTCTTCTGGTGGTGAAACGGTGAAGAAAAAAAAAGTAATTCGTTTTGGCGGGGTATTTTTTGTTTCCGTTCTTATTTCCGGAATGGTCCTGGCAGGCATTATTATTTACCAGTATTCAGATCAGCTTGTGGGAAAGGCAGATTATTTTGAACAGGAGGGGGATCATGCATATACAGACAAAGCGTATGCTATGGCCCTGAAATACTGGTTAAACATTCCTGAAGAAGCTATGAACGCTGCTCTTTGCGGCAAAATTGGGGCGGCCTATCTAAAACTTTCCAATCTTGACCAGGCAATCGTGTTTTTTGAGATGGCGTTGAAGAAAAATCCTCTGGACATGGCGGTCCAAACACAGATCATACGGATTCTGTTACTAAATGGGAATATGGACAAGGCGGAAAAAATGCTGTCTAAACTTAAAGACAGTGCGGCAAGTGAACCGGAAGTACTGATGCTTTCAGGGGATATGTTTTTACTTAAAGGTGAACTAGAAAGGGCGAAAATGGATTATACTTTGGCCATGGATTTTTCGCCTGGCAAGATTCGCCCCAAAATAAAGCTGGCCATTTGCCTTGTACAGCAGCAAGATAAGATTCAAGCGGAAAAAATAATGACTGATGTACTGTCTTATCCGTTGAAAAATACCTCTGATCTTATGCTTGCTGCCGATTATTATATTCTTGCAGATGATACTTCTAAGGCTGAAGGGTTTATTCAAAAAGCGGTTCAAATTGATCCTGAGAACCTGAATATTAAAATCCGGCTCTGCCGGTTTTACAGATCCACCGGAATGCTGGATAAGGCAGCGCAGTATTTAAAGATACTGGTCGCCCAATACCCGGACAACGCCGGGTTTAAACTGATGTCCGCCGACATTTGCCTGTCCCGTCTGGATATAGGCGGGGCGCAAAAATGGCTGGATAAGTCCAAGGAACTGAAAGGAGATGAAACCGGATATCACCTGCTCATGGGAAAATTCTGGATGTTCCAGGGGCGATATTCCTACGCTGTTTCCTATCTTAAACTTGCACTGAAAAGGGATTACGGACTTGTGTCAGCCCATTATCTATTGGGAGTTACATATCTTGCAGGAGGTCAGAGTAAACTTGCCGAGAACTCTTTGGTCCGGGCATTGATGATGGACCCGGACAATGTGGATGTCCTTTTAGCCATGGTTGGGCTCCATTACAAAAATAAGGATTATGCCCTGGCACTTCAATATATTGACCGGATATTATCCCTGGACGCATCTGAATCAACCGCCTGGCATATAAAAGGGCTCTGCCTGATGGAAAATGAAGCGTATAAAACGGCTTCCCAAGCGTTTTCCAGAGCTTGGCACCTGGGCGGAAGTGCCTCCTCACTGTTTTTTCTGGCGCGCAGTTTTGAAGCGCAAAAATTTTACCGGCCAGCACTGGACACCTATGGATTCGTGCTTGAAAAAAAACCGGATATGCTTGAAGCACTGTACCACTATGCCTGCCTGTTGGCGGATACGGGAGAGGACGGGCAGGCTCTTGACATAGTAGATCTTTGGCTTAAAAAAGGGAAAAACCTTTCAGGCGTGTATTATGCCGGGGCAAAAATCAGTCTGGCACTTAAAAAATATTCTAAATGCGAAACATACATAGACATGGCGATGGCGCAGAAGCCGGTTTCAGGAAAATTTTATCTTCTGCTTGCAAGCTTGCTCCGGGCAAAAAAAGAATATAGCGCTATTGAAGATACGCTTTTAGCATGTACACGGGAACACTCATTGTTTCTGGATGGATGGCGGTACCTGGCAGCATATTATATAGAAAAACACGAAACCGGATCAGCCAAAGCGGTGCTTGAAAAAGCCCTTAAATATTTTCCGGACGAGCCGGAAACCATGGGTAACCTGGCATGGATTCTTCTTGAAGAAGGAAATGATCCGGACCGGGCCCTGGAACTTGCCAGAAATGCCTATGACCAAATGCCGAACCAGGCCTGGCTCATGGATACCCTGGGGTGGGCCTATTACCATAAAAACCTCTTTGGCCAGGCTAGGTGGATGTTGTCACAGGCTGAAGAAAAAGCCCCGGACAACGGGATGATTCAATATCACTTAGGTATGACTTTTTATAAACAGGGAAAACTTCTAAAAGCAAAAGAAAAACTTGAATCTGCCCTGGTCAGTAACGAGATAAAAGAATCTGAAAAAGAGAAGATAAAAGCCAAACTTTCGGGATTAAACGGTCATAAAAAAGCAAAACAAAATATAGATATCATCATTTTTGATCCTGCTGAACAATTTCCCTCCTTGGAATTTCCTGAAAATCTGGACCAGGAAGAAGATATCCTGGAACCGGATTGGAGTAATATGAAGCGGTCTTAGAGCCTGTTTGATAATTGATGAATCGGCTGCAATCTCATGAAAATGGCGCCAATTCTCCCCAATTTTATGCGAATAGTCCGGCTATTAACAGAAAATTTGTAAAACTTGGTTCTCATTTTCATGAGATTTCGCTTCGATCCCCTAGATAGCAAACAAGCTCTTAGGGCATTATATCCGAATACCGTATCTACTCAATGACTCCGGCCTTGTTTTTCATGAATCATTTTCTGAATATCCGGCAATCGCCCAGAACATTCCTTTATACCCCGCTGCATGAGCGCAATGCCCTTATGAAAGTCATCCCAGGCAAAGGCACTTACATCCGGGTAGAGCACAAAATCCGCATTTTTTACATAATCCCCTGTGGCCCGGCCATGAACGATGCTGATGGTTCGGGAGATAATCTCTTTAATTCCAGGATCTTTTTTGGATGTTTCAGTTTCTGAAGGCTTTGATTCAATGCTCACGGCAATGACCATGTCTGCGCCCTTCCGAAGCAGGACATCCACAGGCACCGGGTTCAGCAGTCCACCGTCCACCATCCACCGGCCCTGATGCTTAAAGGGAGAAAACACGGCAGGAATTGCAATACTGGAGCGGATGGCATTGGTGACATCCCCAGTTTCAAAGATGACTTCCTCTTCGTTCAAAATATCTACACCCACCAGGTACGTTGGGATCATTAAATCCAGAAAATCCGCATTGTTTACTGCCTTTCTTATAAGCTGAGCCGCCTTTTTTCCCCTGAGCAGACCTTGTCTGGGCAGGGTATAATCAAATATTTTTCTGCGGGTATCCGCCCGGGTGAAAAACTGATCAATGGTGGACTGCTTTAATTTTTTAACAGAGGCGGTGGCCGCATAAATTCCGCCTACAAGCGCGCCCATGCTGGTTCCTGAAATCATATCAATATGAATACCGGCTTGTTCCAACACTTTGAGCACTCCGATATGGGCCCATCCCCGTGCACCGCCGGCACCCAGTGCCAGCCCCAGCCGGATACCAGCTATTTCACGGGCAACAGCCCTGGGCCCCTTTACGGGAAAACATTTATCAGTGTCTATCCGGTCCTTAATCGCCGGCGCCGAACGTTCCACCCAGATGCCCGGTGTTTCGGAAAGCCCAAGGCGCTGTTTGAGTTCCTGCCGGGCCACCCCTTTTTTTCCGTATAAATGGCTCACCCCCACCCGGGTTCTTCCTAAAAACGCACTGGGTCCGCATATGACCTCAAGCTTTGAAAGCCGGGACTGAACCTCTCTAAGTTTTTCCTCTGTATTATAAATAAGTAAAAGAGTCCGGTCACACAGCCGGATAAACAACTGTTCAATATCATTGAGGCAATGGGTCAGATTGAAAAATACCACATCGTAGAATTCTTTCAGGCCGGCCATCAGAACCGGTATGATTTCAGACAGTCTGTTGGAAAATCCGGTTTGCAACTGCAAAACATGGAAGCCTGACAAATGTTCATACCAATGAACTTCTTCGGATTTATAACTGTCCGGGGGAAGGAGGCTGAAAAGGTCAGGAGCAGGGCACGCCATTCGTGATAAGTCATATTTCTGTATGATTCTATCAGCCCCGAGATGAGGCTCAATAACCACAACCCGTTTATATGATTCGTCAGAAATATGAAAAGAAACAGAATATAAAAAATGGGATACACCCAACTCAGGACCAGTGGCAGACACTGCATAAAATGTCGGAGCCATGGTTTGGGGCATGCCATCTTCTTCCTTGACGCTCATACGTTTGGCATAAAAACGGCTTAGATATAATCCAATGCTTCTATTGGTTTTGAGCAGAATGTCAAAATTCTCACGGGTCAGGCAAAACACAGTCACATCCAAGGAGGCCTCTACCGTTGAGTTTTTATGTGCGCCGGTAAGCAGGGACATTTCACCAAAAAAATCTCCACGTTTCAACTCGCTTACAAAAAACCGTTGTCCATGCGCTTCCTTGAACACCGATACTATACCCGACCTGATTATATACATGGAATCCCCAGGGTCGCCCTGGCGGGAAATAACATTGCCTTTGTGATAAAATTCCTTTGTAAACAACCCGGAAATTTCCCGGATCTGATCCGCCGGTACGGATGAAAACAACGGCACCCGCGAAAGAAAGTCATGAAGATCCTGTAGATTAGTTATCATAGAATTAAATACTTAAAATGGTTCTTGTACCCATTTTGTAAATTTTTCAATATTGAGTGATTTCGCCTTGATATTGAATGCACTGCCGCCGGTAATAATATCTTGGCTGGAAACATGGATAGGGTAATCTTTGATATCCCGCACCCCGTAAAGGAGAACGGACTGAGGAAAAAATTTTGGCCGCTGGGCATATCCTGATCTGATCTGACGCAGCAATGAAATCAGGGTACTCCCGGTCAGTGCATCGGCTTCGCCGATGAAAAGAACGCCGGGTTTTTCATTGATCCGATCCCAGTGGCTAAGCGGTCCTGAAAATCGTTTCTGGGCAGGAAATAAACCGTTTTGTTCGTTCAGCCAATCCCGCAGCCGGCTGTTATTTAGATGTACACCTGCTGTGTTAGCCAATACACTGCAGACGGTTGAAATCCCGGCTTCGACATTATTGCGTGCCGCCTGTAGCCCTTCGATGTTGATATACAGGGTCGTATATCGGGCTTCTTTGCTCAGGGTATGCATCATTTCCAGGAGTGCCGTATTTTTACCGGTCTGGTGCGGGGAATACAACAAAAAGTAGTTCGGGCTGTCGATAAGGAGCCAGATCTTTTCCCAGTCCATTCTTTTTGAAGAAGGGATATTATAGTGAAGATCCGGTTCTCTTGGACCGGCAGTGTTGAAAAATTTTTCCAATTTTTTTAAACCGTAGCAATGATTTTGTATTTTCTCCACCGTTTAATTTAGAAGATATCATGGTTTTCCACAAGTGCATGATGATAAAATTCTTCGAATAATATTTTCTGATTATCGCAATTGCTCCCAAGAGCGAAACCGTTCCAAACGCCCCCAAAAGAGGCAGTCCTTGTGATTTAGAGATGCAGTTTTATAGATCCAAAAGCCAAAAAGGCGGGCCTGAGAGCCTGTTTGATAATTAGGGGATCGAAGCGAAATCTCATGAAAATGAGCACCAATTTTCACAAATTTTTATGTTAATAGCCGGACTATTGACATAAAATTTGGGGGAATTGGAGCCATTTTCATGAGATTGAAGCCAATTCGTCAATTACCAAACAAGCTCTAAGTTGCTTCACCCTTTTTTCTGCTTATGCGAGCAAGTCCCAGCATTCCCAAACCGAAAAGAAAAAATGTTCCCGGCTCAGGATTTGCTATGGGATCATCCTTTTCAAGGCGTATTGAACCAAGGAAAGAACGATTTTCACCCCAAGAGACAATACTTCCGTTAATAAGGCTTAGCGTCATATCTGAAAATGCAGTCTCCATCCATTGACCTGAAACATTTGACAACCCACTTGTTTCAAAAAAGAAAAGAATGTTATCTATATACTTGAGCGTCAAACTGTCAAAAATTGCATTTAAATAAACCGCAGCCGGGTCATCTAAATCCGTAATTGAAAAACTGCCGTTGTATTGGTTTGCCTCCGAGTATTCAGCCACGATTTCAAATTTCAGGTAGGAATCAAATAAAACTTCACCCGCCCCGAACCCAACGTTTACCCCCCTGCCATTGGACGTTATAGAGAAGCTGTCTCCAGGGGTCCAATTCCAGGTATCGGAATCATCCCAAATCGTTGTCTTCGTCTCAAACGACGAACCTAAAAAAATGGTTTCAGCTGAAACATTTTTCATCCCAAGCAGCAGGCAAAAAGCCAGGCAGATTATAACCAAATGATATTTTAATTTTGTTTTGTTGTTCAACATACGGGTATATCCTTTTACGATTTAACGATCTTTGAAAAATACCTATTATAAATTTTTCGCCAATATCCTGTAAGCATCAATAGTCCCAATCCCATCAATGTAAAGGATGAGGGTACAGGCACTGTATCGAATGAAAGAAAAATTTGCGATGATCCCGAATAATCGGCTTCATAACCTGAAAAGGATTGGCCATCTCCAAGCGTAAGCAATATTTGCGATGAAAAATCCGTTTTAAAGTATTGGCGCCAGTCTCCGCCTATAATGGAGTAGGGACCAGACAAAAGAATACTGTTATTTAAATAGTCATGCGAACTATTTCCTGCCGCCACCGCTTCAACCACATCCGAACCGTTAAGGTGTATGTTGCTGCGTGATCCCAAGGTGGCTGTCAATGTAATCTTATCTCCATCGTTCAATACATCAACGTCTGAGCTGATTACAGTGGCGTCTGTAATGGTAAGTGTGCCGGTGCTGCCATTATATGTAAAGGCGCCTCCTGCCATAATAGACCCCAAGGCAGCAAATGCTGAGCCGGATAAAAAAACACCAAGCATCAACGAAGTAAAAATAAGAATACAGCTTTTTGTTTTCAACATGATGATCTCCAATTTTAAAATTCAAAAAAAGATTATTTTAATTCCATTTGTAGTTGTATCTGGAAGTGCATATTATATGCCAAATCAACAAGGACCCTTAAATTTAAGCGACTCCCCCCCATTTTAGAGCTTTTTACGCACCAAACCATACACAAAAAAACAGAAAACCCGACAAAATAGATAAAAAAAGTTATAATTTTATGTAAAAAAGGAAAAGAATATCACAATCTTAGAGCTTGTTTGGTAATTGATGAATCGGCTGCAATCTCAGGAAAATGGCCCCAATTCTCCCCAATTTTATGTCAATAGTCCGGCTATTAACAGAAAATTTGTGAAAATTGGTTCTCATTTTCATGAGATTTCGCTTCGATCCCCTAATTACCAAACACGCTCTAAGCTGATAACGTCTGGAAAATCAGCCCGGTGTGACCGGAATAGTGAATTCCCGAATAATCAGACTTCGTCCAATTCAAAATTGCCGTTATAACGGGCATGGGGTGATCTGACATGTCTATTGCCTGGTTTTAACCCACAACGAAAGTTGAAAGATCTGTGTTGATCACACAGACTTTCTTAAAAAGTTTTTTTTACGCGCATTTAGATATTGCGAATTCAGATAGAACCTGGTACATTTATGTATTCAGATAAAATTATTATTAGCTTTATTTAGGACTAAATATGGCAGACCCGTTCCAATCCCAAACCCAAATCAAACCCGACCATATTATTGACGCCCTTATCAGGGGGCGTTGGTTTTTGGTTGTTCCTTTGTGTATCTCGTTGACATTGGGGCTTGGGATGACATTGACAGCGAAAAAGACCTACGAAGCCGGCACAATGATCCTTGTTCAGCCCCAGCGGGTTCCCACCTCATATATACGATCTGTTGTGTCTTCCAGTATCGGTGAACGGATTGGCACCATCTCCCAGCAGGTCCTGAGCCGAAGTAATCTTGAGCAAATCATTGACCAGTTCGGTCTGTACGAAAATAATGCCGGCATGTACCAGGAAGACAAAATAGCCGAACTAAGAAAACGGATAAAAGTTAAAATTGAACGCGCCAGAGGCGGTTCAGAAGCCTTTTCCATCTCTTTTACCGGCAGTGAGCCCCAGCGGGTAATGCGAATCGCCAACACGCTGGCATCATACTTTATGGACGAAAACCTTAAAGTCCGGGAGGCCCAGGCCATAGGCACCAGTGAATTTCTTGACTCAGAGTTGAAGAAAACAAAAAAACGGCTTGAGCAAAGAGAACAGAAGCTTGCGGCATTCAGGGCCAAGTATTTTGGCGGCTTACCCGATGAGTTAGAAACGAATTTGCGCACCTTGGACCGCATGCAAAAACAGGCCGCTGATAAGGCAATGACTTTAAGAGAAATAAATAACTCCATTAGCCAACTTGATTCTCAGATTTCATATATGGCCTCTTCAGATAGGGATTCCGGTATGTTCGCAGATGACTTCCAAAATTTTGATTTCGATGAGTTCGAGGAAGGTGGAGAAGACGATGCCTCGCTCCAGGCTGCCCAAAAACAATACGACGCACTTTTGCTTCGATATACTGAAAAGCATCCGGATGTCAAAAAATTAAAAAGGATCATAGAAAAACTAAAGGGAAATATCGAAGCGGCAAGGAAGAAGGAAGAAGAAGCTCCCTCCCCAGCCGGGGCAGCGCAAGATATTCTGCCCGATATGGGCTGGGATCCGGTGGCGCCTTTGAAGGCGCAGCGCGCTCAACTATTGGCTGAGGCAAGTGATATTAAAGCTGAAATTTCAGCACTTCAGGAAAAAATGAAGATTTATCAGCAGCGTGTTGAAGACACGCCTAAACGGGAACTTGAACTTCAGTCACTTAAACGGGACTACGGCAATATTCAAGACGTGTACAACTCTTTATTAGACCGAAAACTGGAAGCCGAATTGTCCGTTAACATGGAAAAGAAACAAAAAGGGGAGCAGTTTCGGATTCTAGACCATGCCCGACTACCGGAAAAACCGATTTCACCCAATGTTAAGATAATGTTTTTATTGTCCATAGCCGGCGGTCTTGGATTAGGTGGAGGCGTCCTTTTCCTGAAAGAGCTGCTTAGTTTCTCTGTCCTCCGGCGTGATGATCAGATTGAAACCGAATTAGGACTGCCGATTTTGGCATCAATCCCCCCGCTGGAAAAACCGGGAGACAGAAAGAAACAAAGATTTGAATGGATTATGTTCATATGTTGCTGTAGCTATGGTGCTGTGTTCCTCACATTTTTTGCAATATTGAATCATAAAGGTCTGGACCGGACAATCAATTTTATAAAAACAACACTTAATTTATAATTCCGGGGAGATAAGATTTTGGGAAAGATATTTAGGGCGCTGGAAAAAGCCGGTAATAAGGTAAGGCCGGAAAAAGAAGCGGTATCCAGTGATGATATGTCTTTGGCCTGTGATGATTCAGAAAACCCAATTTCTGAATCATCCGGCACCACAGACAAATCCGACGCCAGACTTACAAATCCAGCGCTTGTCACGGTCTGCAATCCCCATTCACCGGCTTCGGAGCAATTCCGGCTGTTGAAAAACAATATTTTGTTCCCCGAAAAAGGAACCCCGCCAAAGACAATTATGGTGACAAGTGCCTCCCCCAATGAAGGCAAATCCTTTGTGGCGGCCAATCTTGCCGTAAGCATCGCTCAGAGTATTGATGAATATGTGCTTCTCATGGACTGCGATCTTAGATCACCGACGATCCATGCCTCTTTTGGCTATGAAGGTAAAGCGCAGGGCTTGAGCGATTACCTGGCAAATAAAACACCCTTGTCTTCTGTTCTTAAAAAATCATCGGTAAACAAATTGACCATTTTGCCGGCAGGACAGATTCCGCCTAATCCCTCAGAACTTTTGTCCTCTGATCAGATGCGCCGTCTGCTCCAGGAGGTTAAACTGCGTTACAATGACAGATACATTATTATTGATACGTCACCCCCTTACATCACATCCGAAACCAATGCCATCGCACGGTTTGTAGACGGCATCATTCTGGTTATCCGCCAGGGAAAAACACGGATCAAGGAAGTTTCAGATATTCTGGATATCTACGGCCGCGAAAAGGTGTTGGGGGTTGTTAAGAATTTTTCAAAAAAAACCATTGGATATGGATACGGATATCATAAAAGCGGTTATGGATACGAATATCAGCAGCAACGTTGATTAGAACAACGGGAGTTTCCTGAAAAATGTTAAGCCTTTTGCGTCAGTACTTCCCGGTCAGAAACATATTATTTTTTATTCTGGAAGGATGTGTGATTTTCAGCTGTTTTCTTTTATCAACATCTCTTTTAACGCTTTCTTACTCATACTGGTTTGATCTGATCCTGATATTAAGAATCGCTTTGATTACCGTCATGTTACAAACATGTTTGTATTACAATGACCTTTATGACTTTGATATTGTCGCACAGATCCCTGAGATAATCATCCGCCTGCTCCAATCCATAGGCGTCGCTTCCATCCTCCTGGCCGGTGTCTACTTTTTTTTCCCACTGACCATTCTGGATCAAAGAATTTATATGTTAAGCATACTTATTCTGTTCTTTTTCATCATCGTATGGCGGGTTGGGTATATTCATATTCTGAACAAAGGGATGTTCAATCAGCATATTATCATTCTTGGTTCGAGCAAGCTGGCCAAGGATATTTATGAAAAAATCACAACCAATATAGACTGCGGGTATACAGTATGTGCTATTATTCCAGATGATTCTGACAGCCCAACGCATGGACTGCCTGAAAATTTGGTGATAGATCAAAAAGATAAACCGCTTCCTGAGGTTTCTAAAACATACGGCATAGACAAAATTATTGTGGCGTTGAAGGAAAAAAGAGGTCAGTTTCCGACCCAGGAGTTGATTCAGTGCAGGACTGAAGGCATTGACGTGATTTCAGGCAGCTCTTTTTATGAATTATTGACTGGAAAGGTTCTGGTCCGGGAGATAGAACCGTCATGGCTGATTTTCTCCAAAGGGTTCCAAAAATCAAAGTTTAAAGCGGGGATGAAGCGGATGCAGGATATTATTTTATCGTCAATCCTTCTATTGCTTCTTTCTCCTTTGCTCATAGTGGTTGCCATGCTGATTAAATTGGATTCAAAAGGTCCGGTATTTTTTGCCCAGGACCGGGTTGGCGGGGGAAAAAAAGAATATATGGTGCATAAATTTCGCTCCATGGTACAGGACGCTGAAAAGTTAACGGGTCCAGTATGGGCCGGTGATAACGACAACCGAATCACACGGGTAGGACGAATTATCAGGAAATACAGGATAGATGAGCTGCCGCAGTTGTGGGAGGTTCTTATGGGCTCCATGAGCCTTGTGGGACCCCGTCCTGAACGTAAATTTTTTACGGATCAGCTGGAAAAAGAAATTCCTTTCTATTCCCAAAGATTCAATGTAAAGCCTGGGCTTACAGGCTGGGCCCAGGTCTGCTACGATTATGGGGCAACCGTTGAAGATGCGGTGGAAAAGCTCAATTATGATCTTTTTTATATTAAAAACATGTCTTTTGCCCTGGATGTGGTCATTCTTTTGAAAACCGTTAAAACAGTTCTTTTTGGCAAAGGCGCAAGGTAAGCAAGGCTGATAGGAGCCAGCGCAGACATTTTTTGCTTTAATCGGCCATAAAATTAAGCGGATCTATTTTTTTATAAGAAACTCTGGGTAACATACTCAGATATTTTAAATTTTGTTGTGGGCTGAAGCCTGGCCGCTGATATGTCAGGCCAGCCCGTGGCTGTCAGAGCTTGTTTGGTAATTAGGGGATAGAAGTGAAATCTCATGAAAATGAGAACCAATTGTTACAAATTTTCTGTTAATAGCTGGACTATTAGCATAAAATTTGGGAGAATTGGGGCTATTTTCATGAGATTGCAGCCGATTCATCAATTATCAAACACGCTCTTAGATAGACAGCGTTCAAAAAGAGATTAATCAATGGAATTGAGGGGGCGAAGCTATGTTTAAAATCAATGTACTAACATATTTCTTTTGTTCTTTTATTATATTGTCAGTCGGCTGCTTTTATCCGGTAGGGAAGCTTGCTGCGTCAGACAAAGCCAAGATATCCACTGATGGGGATTATAAAATCGGCGTCGGAGATATTTTGCAAGTGACCACATGGAAGGAGGAGGATCTCACATTTGAAAAAGTGTTTGTCCGCAATGACGGAAAAATAACTATTCCTTTGCTGGATGATCTCCAGGCCGCAGGCCGCACCCCAATGGAATTGAAAAAAGTAATTGAGACCGGCCTGGCCGAGTTTGTGGAGGCGCCAACTGTCACGGTCACCCTGGCAAACCCGGGAAGCCAGAAATATTATATTCTTGGCGAAGTCGTAGGTGTCGGTGAATACCCCTTAATTAAAAAACTCACCGTTGTTCAGGCCTTTGCTCTGGCCAAAGGATTTACTGAATGGGCGTCCAAAGATGAAATTATACTATACCGCAGAGACAACGGAAAGGAACAGATGATCAAAATTGATTATGACGATATTACGGACGGTAAACTCGGAAATGATATCCAACTCAGGGCTGATGACATCATAATCGTTCCTTGAACTTGCAATATTTTCAACAAAGCAGGAGGTGTCATCCCATGAAATTGCCCATGATAACTCTCCATGCATGCGTTCTGGCTGCTGCAGCCTGTCTTCTGCTGCCGTTCCAATCTGTTCAGGCCAGGATGGTTACCCAGCTTATACCGACCCTGACGGTCACCGAGGCGTATACGGATAACTATTTTCAAACCGGTCACGACACGTTTGAAGAGTGGACCACGTCCTATGAACTTGGATTTTCCCTAGGATTTTTAAGCAGAAGAAGTAAGGTCCACCTAGAATACAATCCGGAGTATAAGGACTATAAAAATCAGAATGACAAGGATGGGCTTGAGCAAAATGCAGGCCTGTCCGGTGTCTGGCAGGTTACAAGACATACCTGTGCCCAGGCAGATCTTCGTTATGACGGGCATGACGGAAACAATGCCGGTGAGTCCTGGGAACATTCGGCAAGTGCATCCATTGACAGCCAATTGGCCAAAACGGTCAACAGCTTCCTTGCCTATGACTATTCAAACCGCTATGACCAGCAGGTCAGAACCGGTGATTACAAGGAGCACCAGACACATACTGCCAGTGCTGCCATCCGTAAGGCATTGGGTCCCCGGAACAGTATGGGGGCAAATTTTTCATACCAAACAGACAGCTATAAAAATTCAGATGCTGATGAATATAAAAGCTATGAACCCAGCGCTTTTTTAACTTACTGGTTTACCCGAATGGATGGAGTCGAAACCCATCTTGAATATGAGGACAAAACTTTTGACACAATCGCCGGTAAGGACTACGAGACCTTTGCCGGAGATATTCGGTATATCCGGAAACTCACCCGGCATTTGGACGGATATGTCAAATACCGCCATTACATTGCAGACAGGGAAGATGGGGATCATGTCATTTATCATCCGTCCGTGGGAATTACTTGGGATATTGCAGAGGACTCAGGTCTCTCAATGGGTGTCGGCGTCCTTTTCCATGACTGGGATAACGGCAATGGAGATTCAATAGACCCGTTTTTGGATCTTAACGTCTACAAAGTGTTTAATTTCAGCCCGAAAGGATCGTTGCTCATTACCGCCAGCAGTTCATATGACGAATCTGATGAGGAGGCCTCCAGTCTGGGGTACAACATCAGCTACCAGGCGGGATTTTATTTGAACTATCTGCTGGCAAGGCGCCTGTCCTCCCGCCTGTTTGGTTCTTACCAGCGTCAGCGGTTCGAGGATATCGTAAACCGCCAGGACGACACCATGGAAATTGGTGGCGGACTCACATGGAATCCATTGAAATGGCTTCAGGTAAGTGGCAACGCCACCCATTCAAATTTTAAATCGGATGATGCCTCAAGAGAAGATTACACAGAAAATACCATAAGCGTTTTTATTCGTTTTATCCCAGAGCGGCCTATCCGACCGGATAAGGGGCTGTCCAGAACACGCCTTGAAAAAGAACTTTTTGATTAGCATTACAGGCTATCCTGAAAGGGCCTTAATAAAAATTTGTCACTCAAACATACCACCATTATCGTAGTCATTCTTGTTTCGACCGCCGTTCTGACAATGCTGCTTTCACACTCAGAACGTATCAAACCCAATCGCCCTTTCAGTCAATTTCCCCTTGAAATTGGTCCCTGGCGGGGCGTAACCAGTCAAATGGACGAACAAGTGTACAATATCCTGGGTGTTGAAGACTATATTATGGCCAACTTCAGCAAAGGCCCGGGCCAGGCGGTTAATCTTTACGTCGGATTTTACCAAAGCCAAAGCAAAGGTGATTTGATCCATTCTCCCAAAAACTGCATGCCTGGTGCAGGGTGGAATATCGTCCAGAGTTCCGCCATTCCCATTGACCTGCCCCAAAGCGGCAAAACCATAAACATTGCACGGCTTCTGCTGAACAAAAACGGGCAAAAGCAGGTGGTCTATTATTGGTTCCAGTCCAGGGGCCGTATTATCAGTTCAGAATATATGCAGAAAATCTGGCTGGTACTGGATTCAATCACGAAAAACCGCACGGATGGTTCCTTTGTCCGCCTGATTGCGCCGGTCCTGAAAAATGAGAAAGAGACCGAAGTGCTTTTGACGCAATTTGCAGATGCGGTTTACCCTGCCCTCACTCAATTTATTCCCAATTAGCCTAATGAAATTAAAGCAAATAATTCAGGTATTGTTGATTGCCGCCGCATTTATTCTGCTGTACTGGTCGACGATAAAGGATCTCATAGGTGATTGGTTTATTGATCCCAATTTCTCCCATGGATTTCTTATCCCCTTTGTTGCCGGTTATATGATCTGGTATCGCCAGAACCACCTGGGTCAAATTCCATGCAGATCCTCAATATCAGGTATTTTTCTCACTATTTTCGGTATGATGGTATATATCGCGGGGAACCTTGGCTCAGAATTGTTTTTAATGCGGACCTCCATGATCATTACTCTGGCCGGCATCATAGCATTCAGCCTTGGAACGGCCATACTCAAAGCGCTTGTTGTGCCGCTGTGCTATCTGATCATGATGATTCCAATTCCGGCTATCATCTGGAACAAAATTGCGTTTCCCCTGCAACTTTTTGCCGCCGGGATCTCCTCAGAAACGATCAGCATGGTCGGCATCCCCGTGTTCAGGGAGGGCAATATCCTTCACTTGGCAAATACATCTTTGGAAGTGGTGGATGCCTGCTCGGGAATTCGCTCATTGACTTCTTTGCTGGCTCTGACCGGCGCGTTTGCCTTTTTATCCCATGTCAGTCCATGGAAGAAATGGGTAATATTTTTATCTGCCGTTCCCATTGCCGTTGCCACTAATGTGGTCCGCCTGACCATCACCGGCATGCTGGCGGCCTGGGTGGGTCCGGAAGCCGCCCATGGATTTCTCCATGATATGTCAGGCATAATCGTCTTTGGCACAGCCCTTGTCCTGGTTTATCTTTTATTCATTTTATTGACGAAAATTGGTAAAAAAACCGGCTATACTCCTGACAATTGATGTAGAAGACTGGTTCCAGGTTGAAAATTTCAAGTCGTATATTGACGTTTCAACCTGGAACTCTTTTGAGCTTCGGGTGGAAAAGAATACCCATTTAATTCTGGATCTACTGGATTCCTTTTCGTTTAAACCCAAAGCCACCTTTTTTGTTCTCAGCTGGATTGCAGAACGGCTGCCTGATTTAACCAGGCAGATCCAGGACCGCGGCCACGAAGTTGCGTCCCACGGAACCAATCACCACCTGTGTACAGCGCTGGATAACAATAAACTGGTGCAGGATCTGGAGACCAGCAAAAACCGGCTTGAAGATATAACAGGCCAGACCGTTTATGGATATCGGGCGCCCAGCTTTGCCATTAACAACCAGATTTTAGAAATGATTGAGCAGGCAGGCTACCTGTACGACTCCAGTTATAACTCTTTTTCCGCCCATGGCAGGTATGGCAGCATAGATCTGTCAAAGGCCTTGAAGAACAGCGGAAGCTACCAATTGTCCACCCATTTTTTCGAACTGCCGGTCAGCAACATCTGTCTATGCAATACAATCATACCCTTGGGCGGTGGCGGGTATTTCAGGTTGTACCCAGCCTCTTTTTTCAAGCAGGGAATAAAGCATGTCCTGAAAAGAGAGAATGCCTTTGTTTTTTATGCCCATCCATGGGAGTTTGATCCAAATCAACCAAAGGTCCACATGGCCTCACGGGGGTTCAAATTCAGGCACTATATCAACCTGGGTAAGACAGAGGGCAAACTAAAATACATTATTAACGCATTTGCTGACTGCGATTTTGTCACATGCCAACACTACCTTGACATACATAAAGGATAAATCAGATTGGATAAAAAAAATACAAAAATAGCAGTTGTTGGTCTAGGTTATGTCGGCCTGCCTTTGGCCGTGCATTTTGGTACAAAATACCAGACCATTGGATTTGATTTAAAGCAGTCCATTGTGGATAACAGCCTGGCCCATAAAGATCCCACCGGCGAAGTGGCCAAAGAAGACTTCGAAAAAGCTGAATATTTTACACCAACAACAGATTCAAAGCGCATGTCTGAGGCGGATATCATTGTTGTGGCGGTTCCCACCCCCATAGACAGTGCAAGGCAGCCGGATCTTTATCCGGTTGAAAGTGCATCCCGTACGGTGGGAAACGTGATGAAGAAGGGTTGCATTGTCGTGTTTGAATCCACAGTATATCCCGGTGTTACTGAAGAGATATGCGTGCCTATTCTGGAGAAAGAGTCCGGTATGACCTGGAAGAAAGATTTCCATGTGGGGTATTCCCCGGAAAGAATCAATCCCGGGGACAAGGAACATACCCTCACAAAGATAATCAAGGTGGTTTCAGGCGACGATGAAGCGACACTTGAAAAGGTGGCGGCGCTGTATGAATCCATTGTCGGGGCTGGTGTACACCGGACACAGACGATTAAGGAGGCGGAAGCCGCCAAAGTCATTGAAAACACCCAGCGGGATCTCAACATTGCATTAATGAATGAGTTGGCCCTGATATTTGACCGTTTGGAAATTGATACGAAAAATGTCCTGGAGGCGGCGGGTTCAAAATGGAATTTTCTAAAATTTTCTCCCGGCCTGGTTGGCGGACACTGCATCGGGGTAGATCCCTACTATCTGACATATAAAGCCCAGAGTGAAGGATATCATCCGGAAGTCATCCTTGCAGGCAGAAGGATCAACGACAACATGGGTAAGTTTGTGGTGGAAAAAACCATTAAAATGATGATTTCGGCCTCCCAACCCGTCAAAGGCGCCAGGGTCGGTGTTCTCGGACTGACTTTTAAGGAGGACTGCCCGGACTTAAGGAATACCCGTGTTGTGGACATCATCAATGAGTTAAAATCATACGAATGCCAGGTTCTGGTTCATGATCCCATGGCGGCCCCCAAAGAGGCAAAAGCGTACTACAATGTTGAGCTTAAAATTTGGGAAGAACTCACGGATCTGGGCGCATTGATACTGGCTGTTCCCCATGGCTGGTACAGGGATAAGCCCCTGGATGCTTTTACCGGAAAATTGAATTCTAAAGGTGGCCTGATTGATGTTAAAAGCATGTTGGATCCGGACCAGGTTAAACAGGCCGGCATCCCGTTCTGGCGTCTGTAACTTGATCACCTAAGTTTTGTTAATTTGACCATCAAGTGTAATGAGAAGTAATGCATCATACGGCAGTCAATAGAATCAAAGCACTGATTGACCAGGGAGAGAATCAGTTTATAGAATTTAAGGAGAACAAAGTTCATCCGGATTCCATTGCCAAAGAAATGGCTGCTTTTACCAATACTCAGGGCGGAACGATTCTAATCGGGATCACTGACCAGGCAGAAATCTGCGGCGTGGATGATTCAAAAAACTGGGAAGAATGGGTCACCAATATATCCAGGCATAATATTATTCCTGCTATCCAGGCCACGTGCCTCATTGTTGAGATTGACGGCAAAAAGATCGTTGTTATAGAGATTCCCAAAGGAAGCGATAAACCATACCAGACCAATAAAAATTTATATCATATCCGAATCGGGTCTACCAGCCGGGTGGCCTCACAAGCAGAATTAATGCGCATGTTTCAACATGCAGGGATGTTTCATTACGATTCGACTGGGGTTGAAAACACCTCTTTAAAGCACTTAAATATGGCGGCCGTTTCCTCATATTTTCAAAAATATGAAATTGATATTGATGATGAAAAGGATGTGGCTTCATTATTAATCAATACGGATGTACTGACAGATAACAAGCATGTGACGGTTGCCGGACTTTTGATTTTTGGAACCTATCCCCAGAAATTTTTAAAAAATTCAAGTATCAGTTATGCGCATTTTGCCGGAACAGGATTGAATGACGAGTTAATTGACCGCCAAGTCATTGAAGGAACACTGGCTTTCCAGATCGATACCGCTCTGTCTGTCGTTAAACACAATATCATGGAAGCTTCGAAAATAGAAAAAGCAAAGCGGGTTGTCAAATCAACGCGATACCCGGACAAAGTATTTAGAGAGCTTCTGGTAAATGCCTGTGTCCACCGCAATTATGCAATCCATGGTTCCAGAATCAGAATCCTGCAGTTTGATGACCGCATTGAGTTTATCAGCCCCGGCCGCCTGCCCAATACGGTTACCATTGAAAAATTAAAAAATGGGGTAAGCTATGCTGTTAACCCGGTAATCGTAAAATTTATGGAAAATTTAAGGTATATTGATAAACTTGGCAGGGGCATTCCTATGGTTTGCCATGAAGCTGGCCGCCTTGGTTTTGAACCGGCTTTCCAAGAGGCCGGCGAAGAGTTTCAGGTCATTCTTCCACTACGATAACTTTGGTAAATCATTCATGATGAAAGCGGTTAAAGACATACGCAAAGCAGAGGAGAATGCCTGGGATGGCTATGTTACGAATCATCCTTCAGGTACGGTTTTCCACCTGACAGCCTGGAAAAGGGTTGTTGAAAAAACCTTTGGCCATAAAGCCCATTATCTGACAGAAAAAAAGAATGGACATATTCAGGGTGTATGTCCGATGTTTGAACTTAAAAGCATTCTATTCGGCCACGCATTCATCAGCATCCCTTTTGCAGAACTGGGCGGCGTGTTATCAGAGAATGAAAAAATCGAGACAGACCTGATCAATCGAGCCTGCCGGATTGCCGAGTCTGAAAAAGCCCAGTATCTTGAACTGCGAAACAGAAAAGAGCACCATGGCTTTAAAACAAAATCCTTGTATTATAACTTTCGTAAAAAAATATCTTCCGACCATGATGAAAACCTGAAAGCCATCCCAAGAAAATCCAGGGCCATGGTAAGAAATGCCATCAAGAAAGGGTTAACCTCAGAAACCGGTCATCACCTGTTAGACGAATTTTATAACATACTGGCTTTAAACTACCATCGACTGGGCACGCCGATCTTTCCCAAAAAATTTTTTAAATTTTTTCTGGCTGAATATGGCAAAAATGCAGATATTCTAATTGTTCGCACCCAAGAAGGACACTTAGCGGCCGCAGTTCTATTCTTTATTTTTAAGGACCAAATGATTCCTTATTACGCAGGATCTGATTTTCAATACAGACGCCTTGGACCCAATGATTTCATGTACTGGGAACTGATGAAACAGGCTGTTGAAAAAGGCTGTACAATTTTTGATTACGGGCGAAGCAAAGAAGGTACAGGCTCTTTCAGCTTCAAAAAGCACTGGGGGTTTGAACCGACCCCCCTATCCTACCAGTATCATCTTGTAACACTGGATGAATTACCCAACTTAAGCCCGGCAAATCCCAAATACCGTAAAAAAATAGAAATCTGGCAAAGACTGCCTCATTTTATAACAAAAATGGCAGGCCCATTCATATCCAGAAACCTGGCTTAAAACGCACACAAAAAAGCAGGTATTAACCGATTTGAAACGAACCGATAAAAAACGGGGTTTCCTCCTGAATTTTAGCAAAGCACCAATGAAAGAGGGCCTCTTCCCCCGAATAATCAACGTTGTGCCCTAGTGACTTTGTGAGAGTATGAAAAAAATACTATACTTAAGCCATCGAATCCCCTATCCCCCCAACAAAGGAGATAAGATAAGGTCTTTCAACGAGATAAAATACCTGTCAAAAAAATATGATGTGGACCTGATCACCCTGGCGGATGATCCCGGAGATCTCAAATATAAAAAAGACCTGAAAAAATATTGCAGACAAATCAGCGTCCTGCCATTAAATACCATAAACGCCAAAATTAGAGGATTCATCCGTCTGCTTACCGGAAAAAGTATTACCCAGGGTTATTTTTATTTAAAAGCGTTTCAAAATATTTATAACCAATGGACTTCCCAGGAATTTTACCACGCTGTCATCTGCTTTTCCTCTCCCATGGCAGAATATATATTTAAAGCACCTCAAAAGGAAGAAACTGCCAAAATTTTGATTATGGATTTCTGTGATCTTGACTCCGACAAATGGCGCCAATATGCACAAAAAGTATTTTTCCCTTTAAATCTGATCTATCAGCTAGAAGCGATTCGATTGCTGGCATTTGAAAAAAAGATCAACCAGGAATTTGACCATTCGGTGTTTGTTTCTTCTGTTGAAGCCGAACTTTTTAAAAAATATTACCCCCGGGCCCGATCCCTTGACGTTGTGGCAAATGGCGTTGATTATAATTATTTTAACCCGGATGTATTCGAATCGGGTCTAAAAGACAACGCCATGGTTGTCAGCTTTTTTGGCGCCATGGATTACTATGCCAATATAGATGGTGCCCTTTGGTTTGCCAATCACATCTGGCCCATAATAAAAAAACAGATGCCCGAAGCCCTTTTTTTTATTGTCGGCAGTAACCCGGACCCAAAACTTAAAGCATTAGCGTGCGACCCGTCCATTCAAACAACCGGGTTTGTAGAAGATATCCGCGACTATTACCACAAAACGTCTGTTTGTGTCGTCCCTTTGAGAATCGCAAGAGGCGTTCAGAATAAAGTGCTTGAGGCCATGGCCATGGCCCGGGCAATTGTCTCCACATCTGCGGCCGTTCAGGGAATTGGTGCATTTGATAAGCCCTTTATCTCAATTGAAGATGATCCTGAAAAATTTGCCGCATGCGTAGTCAATCACTTACGGGACGAGTCTGGCCGCAATGAAACAGGCCGAAAAGCACGAAAATACATCCAGACTCATTATAGCTGGGATGCCAACATGGAACGTCTCAGGATAAAATAAGAGGATCGTTGTAACCCTACTTGTATGCAAAAACACACCAAAGCAATTGCCCTCTTGCCTAAAATGAAACCGTTGTGTCTTAGGCGCTTATGGGGGCCAAATCGACAAAAAATTGTCGATATTTTTTTGTCGATGCAGTTTTCTGTGTAACCTGCCCCAAAGGGGCCACTTTTTCCAAGACTTCACTTGAAAAAAGTGGCCCCTTTGGGGCAGTTGTTCATATTATGGATCTGAAATGGGGTATGTCGTGATAAGGTTATGTCCAAATCCGTCTTTTAAGGCCTTGATCATCGTTTGGGCCAGTGTCAACCGAATCACATGCAGCTCAATTTTAACATACTGAAATAAACCGGTACCGGCCGGTATCAATGGACTTTCAGTCCGCAAAGTTAGACCCACCGGCTTTAAGCCGGTGGGTGTTTAGATGGGCCTTAAACAGTGTTTATGAAAATTTTACTATCCGCTTGGAGTTAAAACTTATTCAATGCATATTCTATATCATCACAGAACCCGGGCCGAAGATGCACAAGGAATCCATATTGCTGAACTGATAAATGCATTTAAAAAATCAGGGAACACAGTTGATGTCGCAGGACTGATTCCCCATGCCCCCCAAAAAACAGATCCGGGCAAAGAATCTTTTATCAGCCGGATCGCAGCGAAAGCCCCACCGCTTATCTATGAATGCATGGAAATTTTATACAATATTTACGGAATATTTAAACTGATAAAATATATCCGTCAGTCCCGGCCGAATTTTATCTATGAACGGTATGCACTTTTCAACCTGGCCGGTGTTATTGTTTCTAAGCTGTACAATATTCCCCTGATTGAAGAAGTAAACGCACCACTTTGCCAGGAAAAAGCGACACATGACACACTGGTACTGAAAAAAACAGCAGCCTGGTGTGAAAAGATAATTTGCTTCAGATCTTTCAGGACTATTGTTGTTTCGACACCACTTAAAAAAATTATGGCAGCCCCCGGAATTCCGGAAACGCAATTTACAGTCATTCCAAACGGTGTAAATGATGAATGGTTCAACCCGGAAATTGACGGTTCAAAAATTAGAAAGAAGTTCAATCTCCAGAACAAAACTATCATCGGATTTGTCGGGTGGTTTCGCAAATGGCACGGTCTCGAATCTTTGCTTGAAACATATGCCGTACGCGAAATGATCAAAAAGAATATTCATATCCTACTGGTTGGGGATGGTCCAGCATACGATAACCTGATAGATATAGCTAAAAAGCATGATATTTTAAATATTGGCGTCACTTTTACGGGACCGGTAGAAAGAAAAAACATCCCTGAATATATAGCGGCATTTGACATCGCCCTGCAGCCCGATGTCACTGATTACGCCTCCCCCATAAAAATGTTTGAATATATAAGTATGGGAAAAGGTGTGGTCGCCCCTAAAAAAGACAATATCACCGAAATCCTTTCAGATGATTATCCGGGATTGTTTGAGCCGGGGAACTGGCAGGATATGGCAAACATGATTATTGATACAGCATCTTCTTTGGAAAAATCCAAAAAACTATCAGATACTGCACTTAGAATATTCAAAGAAAAAGAATACCTCTGGAAAAAAAATGCTGAGCGGACAATTCATCTGTTATTTGAATGCTGCAAGAACTATTAACCTGCTTTGGTGAAAATGAATGAGTGTTAAATCTGTTTTAAAAAAAGGCCTGATGGCAGCTAATTTTCAAAAATTAACTGCCCTGAGAAACACCTGTTATATCATAACCTATCATCGTATTCCCATTGGGATCGTGAAGGATTTTGAACAGCAAATCCACCATTTGGTTAAAAATTATAAAATAGTCTCTGTCACCGAAATTGCGTATAGAATAAAGCAGCGTATGCCTTTAAGAGGCCGTGTCGGCATCACGTTTGATGACGGATTCAAGGATAATTTTACAAACGCCTTTCCAGTGTTAAAAAAATTTAATATCCCGGCGACAATTTACTTAATCACTGAGAGCATTGAGACCGGCAATGCGCCATGGTTTATTCAGTTCAGGCATGCGTTTCACTATTCTTCAATAAATCAATGTGAATTTGAATTAGCAGGCAAAACCTACCGTTTTCAACTGGATACACCAAAGGACCGAAACGTAGCATCAGATGAAGTTATGATCTTTTTACAGGGCTGTGAAAATAAAAAACGAATCGCGTATCTTGAACACATTATAAATATTTTGAAACCAGGCAAACCGGAAAAATTATCAGATGTCATGATGAATTGGGATGATGTCCGTATAATGAGTCAAAACGGTATCAAATTTGGTGCTCACACCCATACTCACCCGGTATTGTCCAGCGTCAGTACAAGTGACGCCGAAGCTGAAATATTGAAATCAAAAAAGATAATTGAAAACAAGCTTGATATGCCGGTGGAAGAGTTTGCATATCCCGTGGGGAAAAAATCGCATTTCTCAGACGCGTTGTTTCCAGTTCTTCAGAGGGCGGGGTTTAAATATGCTGTTACAACAAGTAGAAGAAAAATTGATTATAATTCAAATTGTTACGCATTGAGCCGGCCTTATCCATGGGATTCAGAGGGGCTATAAAAAACGCCAATTGTAAACAATAAAACGGAGGTACCCAAAGTGACCCATAAAATTTTTAATTTTAAATATATGGCGTGTATCACGGCGTTTATTTTATTTTCGTTTTTACATTGGGCTGATTTATATGCCGGAAGTTTCTGGCTGGAGCCTGATGTTAAGAATTCTCTGAAAAGAATTCCGAGACTGAACGCGTTCCAGGCGCTTTCTCTTTTTAAGTCTGGACGGTTAATTATTATTGATACTCATGAACATATGAAACAAGGGGAAAAATCTCCAATTGTTGGCGCATTGACGCTTCCATACCCTAAAATTGATAAAGTCAGGCTGAAAATACCCAAAAACAGAATCATCGCATGCTTCTGTCATTGAGGGGAAGATTTTAGTGACCCCGGTGGGGCCAGAGGAGCGTATTTGTTCAAAAAAAAAGGTTATAAAAAGGTTGCTGTCATTCAAGGCGGATTAAACGAAATGATTAAATCAGGTTTTTCATTCTGGCATAAGAAATATGGTATTGTATACAAAGACAGTACTGGAAAAATGCACAGGATAAGGCTATAATTGTAATCTGGATTCCAATGTTATCTGTTTGACATACTAATATCTTTTAACTTTCGTTTTGGGCTGAGCTTGGCAGTGGATCTGTCAGGTCAGCCCATGGCTTTTATATGGAATATTTTGTTCTATTAGTTGCGTGGGAATAGAAAATGAGAGTGCATAATAAAAAAAATGCAGCTGTGGTTGTTAATTCCGGCGGGACAAATGGGTACGGGGTTGTAGTTAATTTAGGCCGTCAGGGAATACCCGTTATTTCGGTTGATTCCAATCCGAAAAATAATACTTTTTTTTCAAAATATGCCTCTAAAGCCATTTGCCCGGATTACAAGACATCAAGAGAGGCGTTCTTACATTTCCTTCTCAATCTGGGAAAATCTTTGAAACCAAAGCCGGTGCTGTTTGTAACAAATGATTTGCAGTTGCTGTGCATATTAGAAAAAAAAGATGAATTTGAAAAGTATTTTTATCTGCCCATGGCCTCAAAAGATGTTGTTGAGAAATTGGTTGATAAACAGTTGTTTTATAAGGAGCTTGCCAAACTAAGACTGCCATATGCTGAAACATATTTGCCGGCAAATGAGGATGAAGTTAAAGCGATAAGCATCAAAATCAGCTATCCCTATATTGTCAAACCGGTCCAGTCAAAAACGTTTTCAAAGAAATTCGGAAACAAATGCCTTGAGGTTAATTCCGGTCCGGAACTGCTTGAAACGTTCAGGGATGTCACGCGTGAAGAAGATCGCATCATTGTTCAAAAGCGGATTGCAGGCACTGAAAGATATCTGGTGTATACCTATTTTAACCAGAATTGTGTTCCCCTTTCGGTCTCCTGTTATAAAAAAAGGCGTATCAACCCAATTGATTATGGGAATGCCTGTATGTGTGAAATTGTCTGGGAGCCTGAAGCTATCAGCTTATGTATTAATACCCTAAAGAAAATTTCATATAAAGGGATTGCCGAAGCAGAAATCCAAAGGGACTGGAATGACGGTCAGTTAAAATTTGTGGAGATCAATGCAAGAACAACCACAGAGGCCAAGCTGTCTGCTAAATCAGGCTGCAATATGGAATATATCGCATATCAGGATATGCTTGGTTCATCTTTTAGAGCCGGCCCGAAAAGAATAAAAAATTTGAAGTGGTATGATACGTTCAGGGATCTTCATTCGGTATTTTCCCCTGAAGGATACTTATCCAGGAGAAAAATAACAATCAAAGAGTGGCTTGAATCCATAAAAGGAAACAGATGTTATGCCGATTTCTCTATGGAAGATCCTGTCCCCTTTTTTATAACATCAATGAGATTTGTCAAAGAAAATGTAATGAAGAAAAACGTTATCATAAAGATATTCAAAACACTCGTGAAGTTTAAATAATTACGAGTTGTCAAGCTCAAACAATCAGACAGAAAGAGACGAATGAATAATAACTGGCAGATAAAAAAAGCTCTTTCAGAGTTTTCAAGATATAAAACAAATTGGCAAGCGCTGGGTCATCAAGTATTGGGGTTTCAACACCCCTTGATTGATGTGGACTATGTCGAGCCACTGATAAAATATTTTGGTGACGATAATCTTTTTTTGGCAACTTGCGGCAACAACGGTGATGGTGGAATGCTTTTGTTAAACAGGTTAAATTTTGCTGTATGGCAATGTTTTTATCCCTCCACAGGACCGTTCTCCTTTTCGCTTATAAAGGGCAACAATGATCAAGTTAAAGACAAACTGACCTCCCTTTTCAAAGCGCTGCCGGGATGGGGGGCGTTACTTGGCATAAACAAACTTGATCCGGCCAATTTAACGGTAGGCTTAGATCCAGGCAGCAGACGGGCGGAAAAACTGGAATATATTGAAACTATTAATATCCCAATCAACAAACCGTTTGAAGCGTACTGGGGGGAGAGAAGCAAGAACCTGAAAAGAAATATTATCAAAAAAATGAATCGAATCGAACGCGATGGTATCTCCTTTAATTTCAAAGAACTTCGAAATCCGGAGGAGATGGAAGCGGGTGTGAAGATTTACGGTGAAATGGAAAGTTCCGGCTGGAAGGGGGAGAAAGGATCTGCCGTGGATATTGATAACCATCAAGGCCGGTTTTATGTTGATATGTTGAAACGGTTTGCCGGACGGCAGAACGCCTGCATTTATCAATTGGTATTCAATGATCAGGTCGTGGCCTCAGCGTTAACCATAAGATGTAAAAAAATGGTTGTGATATTGAAAATTACCTATGATGAGAACATGAAAGACTATTCTCCCGGTATGCTGATGTATTATGAGATGCATAAAAGACTGTTTGAGACCCGGGAATCAGAACATATTGAATATTATGGACGGGCAACCCAGAGAATGCAGCAATGGGCTGTGAATATCCGTACAATATATCATCTTAACTATTATCGTTCCTCAGTGGTCAAATGCGCCGCTGATTTTGTTCGAAAAATGAAAAACAGGATGCAAGCAACTGACAACAGTTAAGCCATGAGCACAAAAATTGTATGGAGAATCTAAAAGACAAAGCAGTAAAGAGCATTTTTTGGGTCGGGGTGTCACGGTTCGGGGGGCAGATGATCTCCTGGAGTGTTACCATTCTGCTGATTCGTATTCTGTCTCCCTATGATTACGGCCTGATGGGAATGGCACTGGCCTATAAACAATTTATCATTATATTTTTTGATTTAAGCATTGGAGAAGCGGTTCTTCAAAAAAAAGACTTATCAGAAACCGATATTTATACCGCAGTGTGGGTATGCGTTACTTTTGCAATAATCCTGTATATAGCAACATGGTTCATGGCAGTGGCCTGGGCCCGTTTCTTTTCAAATAATGAATTGATTCCCATTGTCCGTTTTTTAGGAATCAGTTTGATTGTTTTAAGCATCAACGAAATTCCAAACCGTCTTCTTGCAAAGGAATTTGAGTTCAAAAAACGGTCTTTTTTTCAAGTCTCTGCCAGCATGCTGTGTTTGATGACAAGTCTGATTCTGGCTTTGATGGGACATGGCGTGTGGAGTCTGGTAATTGGTGAAGTTGTCCGGGATGTCTCTTTGACCAGTTTTATTCTTGTTTATCTTAAGTGGGTGCCAAAATTTAAATTCTCATTTGACAGTGCCGCTCAGCTGCTCAGATATGGGCTTCCTGTTACAGGGTTTTACATATTCAATTACATAAGCAGTAAAAGTGATTCCATAATTATTGGCAGGCTTCTTGGACAAACGGTTTTAGGATATTATACGGTTGCATTAAGCGTTTCCAAAATACCGGTCCAAAGAGGGATTCAAATCATCCAACAAGTGCTTTTTCCCCTGTTTTCAGAAATCCAGGATGACACCGACGCTTGCGGATGGTATTTTTATAAAATAATTTATATTATTTCAGTTTTTTTCTTTCCTGTCTTTATGGGGATGTTTTCGGTGTCCGAGGAGATTATCGTTCTTATTCTTTCTCCCAAATGGCTGCCGGCTTTATGGACCTTTAAACTGCTTTGCATCGTTGGACTGATGATGTCGTTTACCGGTATATTCATGGTCATTCTCAAATCCCGGGGAAAAACCGGCAAGGTGTTTCAATACTCGATCCTGACTGCACTCCTTTTCCCCATAACACACTATATTTCATCTCAATTCGGGTTAACTGCAGTGGCCGTTGGGTGGATCGTTGTGTACCCTGTTCTGTTTTCATATCTTATTTATCATGTTGCCAAAGAAATAGAGGTCAGTCTGTTTAAAACATTAAAAATCATCTTGCACCCCATGATCGCTTCACTTCTTATGATATCTGGTGTTGTGTTTATCAAGACAATGGAAGGCGATGTTATTAATTTTTTAACGTTAGCTGCGAATGTTTTAACTGGCGCAACCATTTATCTAGGATATTTTTATCTGTTTTCTCGACAAACCTTTACCGACGTTAAAACTATATGGCGTACGCTTAAAAGCTAAGAGCCTGTTTTAAGCCAGCGCTGACTAATGACCGTGAACAGCTGCTCTGCAAATATACCTTTATATCCATATTTTAAGCTGGAAAGCATATTTCCTTCAAATAGGTACAAATATGATATCCCAAGTGTTTTGGATTCAGGGGATATTTATTCGACCCTGAATGCAAGAAGCGCCCTGGAAATCTGTCTGAAAAATGCGGGAGTTAAACAGGAAGACACTGTGTTGCTTCCAGCATACCTTTGTCCTGTTGCAGTTTATGCTGTTACCAAATTAAAAATCAAACCTGTATTTTATCAAATTGGCTGGGACTGCACTGCAAATATTGAAGATATTCGGACAAAAATTTCTGAAAAGACCAGAGCCATTCTCGCAGTTCACTACTTTGGCTTTCCTGCAAATTTGGATAAAATTAAAACCCTTTGCGATCAATACAATTTATTGCTGATAGAGGACTGCGCACACTGCTTTTTTGGTACGTTATCTGATTGTCCGGTAGGGGGCAAAGGCGATTTTGTCATCGCCAGTTTCTATAAATTTTTTCCTTCTGTCCATGGCGGATTTCTTAGGGTCAACAGTCGGGACAAACTGGTTGATAATGTCACGGTCAGTCCCGGCGGAATCTGGTTTCAGTTCAAATCGGCAATGGACACCTTGGAACTTGGTTCAGAAACCGGAAAGGTCAATTTTATAAGAAGAAAAACGTTTCAGTTCAAGCGTGTTATATGGAATGCCGTCAAATCGGTTAAGGGTACAAACAAATCATGCGGAGATGGACAAACCAAGGCAGACAGTATTAATCCATATAATGCCAGGATAATCCATGACACGTATTCTGATATTGAACTGCCCCTGGTTTCAAAAATAGTCCATAAAGTATACAATAAAGCCTTAATGATTCATACAAGGCGGCGCAACTACCACTTTTTATTAGAAGCGTTACGCAATATTGAAGGGTGTCGTCCGTTATTTGAAACCTTGCCTGATTTTGTTGTTCCGTATGATTTTCCTCTGGTTTCAGATGAGGCCGACAAATTAACAAGGGAGCTTCGGGAACGCCATGTTAAAGTGGCCAGATTTGCCGGCTATTTATGGGATGGTATCGATAAAGAATTATGCCCGGTTTCTTTTTGTTATTCACAACATTGTATCCAGCTGCCTGTCCACCAGTCTCTTGGGATAGATGACATGGCCTATATGATAGATATTATAAAAAACGTTTTAGGAAAATGATGAATTGGTTCCCAACTGATTTATATTCCTTAGAAAATTTTAAAAAGGAATCTGAGCAGTTTCTGGCAGGGATTGAAAAACTGGACAACATAGCACTTGTGCGCACTATGTTGTTAGAAAGAATCTCCAGCCTTTTTAATTCACACAATGGGGGTAAATACCCCCCGGCACATGAATTGATCCGAATGAGAGACTGCGGCCTTGCTCTGTACAACCTGTTTTCAGAAAGGTCAGAAGCGCTTTCCGGTTTCAGCAGTGTTCAAGCCGTATGGGACATATCAAAAGGTATTGTCAGAAATGACCTGACTCCGGGTTTTTTTGCCGAATTGATCAACTGGATCAAGGGCGTTGAAGGACGTGCTGATTTTCAATTTATATTGAAACATAAAGAGAAAAACGGTTTGTGCGGAACGGAAAAAGCCATTCAACGATCCAAAGAGTTGGACATTATTGCTGATTCCGTAAATGAACGAATGGGCCTGTATAAGGATGGACTGTCTGAAACGTCACAAAAACTGCGAAGGCAAAGAAAAAATGCAATCCTTCAGTCATTAAACGGCACCGATCGGGACTGGTCTAACTGGAAGTGGCAAATAAGAAATGTAGTAGACCATACTGAAAAGTTAAAGAAACTTGTTGATATCAACCCCAATCAATGTGGGATCATTGAAACCGCCTTGCGCAACAAACTTCCTTTTGGCGTGACACCTTATTATTTGTCCCTTATGGACGATAATCCTAATGGAGATGACAGCGCTGTCAGAGCCCAAGTTTTTCCACCGGAAGACTATGTCTCGCATATGCTTAAAAATAGGGAAATAGGTAATAAATCCCTTGATTTTATGCTTGAGTCAGATACCTCGCCAGTTGATTTGATCACCCGGCGTTATCCGAATGTCGTTATTCTTAAGCCCGTCCGCACCTGTCCCCAGATCTGCGTATATTGCCAGAGGAACTGGGAAATAGAGCAGGTGATGGCCCCAAGATCTTTTGCCAACAAATCCCAGATAGAAAAAGCAATTCAATGGATAGAAGATCATCCGGCCATCCAGGAAGTTTTGGTTACCGGTGGGGATCCGTTTATCATGCCGGACCAGAAGCTTGAATTTATAATACAACGGCTATGCAGTATAAAACATATTGATTTAATACGGTTCGGCAGCCGGGTCCTTGTCACCTTGCCAATGCGGATTACACATGTGCTTGCACAGATGTTGGGCAAATACCGGCAACCCGGGAAAAAAGAAATTGCCATCATGACCCACATTGAACACCCCTATGAAATTACACCAGATACTGTTGAAGCAGTGGACCGGCTGAACAGGGAAGGCATCAGTATTTATAATCAGCAGGTGTATACTTTTTATGTATCCAGACGATTTGAAAGCACGGTGTTAAGAATCTTGCTCAGGCGGATCGGTATTAATCCATACTATACCTTCATGCCCAAAGGTAAGGAAGAAACCGCTGCCTACCAGGTTCCTTTAGCCAGAATACTTCAGGAACAAAAAGAGGAAACCAGACTTGTTCCCGGATTAAGACGGACAGATAGTGCAGTGTTTAATATCCCCGGCTTGGGTAAGAATTATCTGCTGGCCCGCCAGCATAGGGATTTGATAACTGTTTTGCCGGATGGTTCCCGATTGTATGAATTTCATCCCTGGGATATGGATCTGGCTTCCTGCAATACCTACATCCACAAAGATATTGCAATACTGGATTACCTGAACCGTCTGGCTGATGTTGGGGAACGTCCGGAGGAGTATGACAGTATCTGGTATTTTTTTTAATATGGCTGAAATGAGTTTTAATTGTTAGGTCCTTAATTTGGGTATTACTACTCTTCTTGTTGTCGCAATTATTTTGCTGGTTTTTGTCTGGGCTATAAGAAGTCCCATTGGCGGAATCGTTGGTTATCTAATTATCTATGCAACCTATAGTTCTAGAACCTGGTATGGATATCAATTGCAATCCATTTTTTTCCGGCCACCACTCTTGGCGACTGCGGTTCTATTGATGAGTTGTGTGATAAATCATGATCAACTTTCATGGAAAATTTCCAGAAAAGAAATTGAAATTTATTTATTTTCTCTGACGACATTTTTAATATCTCATTTGTTTGGCCTTGGGGTAACAGACAGCTCTTCCATGTATATTGAAAAAATGTTTAAGGTGTCTATTTTCATCTTTCTACTGATAAGAGTTGTGAACAGCATTGAAGACTTCAAAATCATATTGTGGCCTTTTATCGCAGGGAGCGTATTTCTGTCCTGGCAATCTCATCAGATTGGGGGATTTAGTGGTGGTCGGTTGAATAATATCGGAGGAGCAGACTTTAGTGAAGCGAATGCGTTGGCAGCATTTCTCATTTTTTCAGTCATTCTGCTTGGATTTAAGTTATTCCGGTCTGCCTTATGGCAAAAAGGCCTTATTATTGTCTGTATCGCATTGATATTCAATACGTTTATAATGACGCAATCCAGAGCTGTTTTTATGGGTCTGTTTTTTGGCGGCTGTTATGTAATAGTGGCATCTCCAAAAAAAGTTAAGGTTCAGCTTTTTTTATATGCCATCGCCGGTATTTTCATGTTGAGGATACTGGCGCCCGACAATTTTTGGGATAGGATGTATACCATTGATGATCAAGCGGAGCTAATTTCTGAGGACAATTCATTAATAAACCAGAATACCGAATTAAGCCGGCTTGATTTCTGGCGGACCAGTATAGATATTTTCAAAGATCATCCTATGGGCATCGGTGCAAAAAATTTTGGAAATGTAATTCCCCTATATGATCCGAGAAATCCAGGTTTGGATGCCCATAATACGTATGTTGTCTGTTATACTGAAATTGGTGTGATAGGGATTTCTCTTTTTCTGATAATTATTTTCGAAACTTTTTTGCAATTCAGGCGCATCAAACAAATGTCGACTCTTCTGACCGATTCCTTTGATGTCCAGATGCTTTTATTATCACTTAAGTCATATTTTATCGTATACATAACAGGCCCTTTTGTGACTCACAGTTATTTATACACGGAGTTTACCTGGATCATATTCGTGCTTCCCATTTGCTTTGAACAAGTAGTCAAAAACAAAATAAGGAACTCTTTAGAACAATGAATAAACCCATTGAAAATCTTTTATATAGAAGACAGTTTTTGTTTACACCCCAAAAAATAGAAAAGTTTCCTTACACCAACTGGGAGAGAATCGATATTGGGCAATCACATTGGCTCTATTCACATCCTGATTTATCTGTCACTCAAGTTGCCAATAAAGATACAGAGCTTACCCTTATAGGATACATGGTGGATGCAAAAAAAAATTATAGTAATGACAAACAAATTTTAGATTGTATTCTGAGCAAAATCGCTTCAAATAATGATGTATTTGACAGTACCGTGTCTATTGGTGGAAGATGGATTCTTGTTGTGCGCCAACCAGATGCTTTTTTCTTATTTCATGATCCATGCGGCTTGAGGCAGGTTTTTTATTATTCGGATAATGAAAAGAATATATGGTGTTGCACGCAACCCGCCTTGCTCTCAAAGTTTACCAATCTCACGGAGCATAAAGAAGCTTCCAAACTCAGAGAAATTCCTCACCGTAAATATTGGCTTCCTGGTGGTTTGTCAGAGTTCGAGAATGTAAATAAACTATTACCAAATCATTATTTAAATTTAACTGACGGCAATATATCTCGGTTTTGGCCCATTAAGCCACTCGAAAGTCTAAGTGTGCAACAAGGGTCTAATGAGGTTTCATTGTTATTGAAAAATGTTATATCAAATAGTAATCACAGGTTTGATTTAAGCCTCCCATTAACAGCTGGATACGATTCCAGAACAATTCTTTCGGCCTGCAGAGATATAATAGATGATATTTATGTCTATACCATGTTACAACCGCCTGCACCGTTAAGAAACCAAAAATTCGCACCATCTGTCGAGTTGAAGAGTATAGATATAGTATACCCCAAAAGGCTTATGAAGAAAGCTGGGGTGGAACATAATATAATCCGTGGAAATAAAGAAATGGATAAGTGGTTTAAAGACATATATATGGAAAATGTAACCAGCGCAGATCCATATTATTGGGGTCCTGTTGTTTTTGGACTGCTAAAAGAGCACCCTCAACATAGAGTAACCCTTAATGGGAATTGTAGTGAAATCGCTAGATGCTATTATCACAAATATGGTAATTATGACCCGGAAAAAATAACTGTCAGTTATTTGGCAAATTTTGTGTGGGAAGAAACTGATATTGTCGTCAACATTCTGGATGAATGGCTGAAAGAAGCAAAAAGGATTGAATCTCATTTCAATATCAATGTGTTAGATTTGCTGTATTGGGAACATAGAATAGGTGGATGGTATGGGAAAACTCAGTCGATGTGTGACATTGCGATGGAAATCTTTTCTCCATTTAACAACAGGCTCATATTGTCAAAAATGTTAGCTGTTGACAAGCAGTATAGAATAGAACCTAACTATATATTATATATGGAAATAATAAAAAAATTATGGTCAGATCTTTTGATCTTGCCATTTAATCGTAGTAAGGAACATAAAATTCTGAAAGGTTTGCTAAGAAAGCTTGGTATATTTCAGATATGCAAGGATATGTATTATAAAGTGACGAAGAAACCAATGAATTAAATACCTGATTATGGCTCTAAATAGTTTTCAGTGAATTGACTGGAGAATGGGTCAGGCAAGCATTTAACAAGCGCAACGGCAACTCAGATTTCCAGAAACGCCTATTGAAACGATAACAAAACTCCCATCTGCTTGTCTTTTAAGCCGCCCCCGGCGTTACGCCAACGGACACATATATCGTCGAATATGCGTCCATTGGCGTGCCTTGATGGCGACTTAAAATCCGGCGCAGCTTTGGGAGATTTAATTCTGATCATGGGCCTAAAGGCAACCATTTTATCAAGAAATACTCATTGTTAGCCTTTAAATTAAAGGAAAAATATGCTGAAAATATATTCTTTTTTTAGGAATGTCTTCGCTGTTATTGGCGTTTTAGGCACATGCGCAGCTGTTTTAGCTGTTGTTTTCGTGATGAAGACCAGGAATGTGAATCTCGAAGAACTATACGTCAAAGCAGTCAAAATTGCAGGGGTGAACATACAGACAGCCAGCGAAAAAAGAAAACAGGACGCAATTCAGAATCTAACTGAAATGAGGGAAACATACAAGGCCCTGGCAATAGCATTAACTGCCGATGTCAGCCCCTGCGATCAGGAGAAGGTAATAGACAAAAGAGTTATCAGAGTCGGGCCCACAAGAAAGTATCAACGCCCGAGTCAGGCTGCAAGAGTTGTTAAGCAAGGTGATATCGTAGAAATTGATGCTGATGTTTATGAAGGCGATGTGGCGGTATGGAAGGCCGATGATCTTATCTTAAGGGGCGTCAACGGGCGGCCGCATTTGGAGGCAAAGGGGAAAAATGCCCAGGGCAAAGGAATCTGGGTGATATACGGAAATAATATTACAGTGGAAAATATTGTGTTTTCAGGTGCAAAAGTACCAAGTCTGAATGGTGCCGGCATAAGAGGGCAAGGTGATAATTTAACAGTAAATTACTGCGCATTTATCAATAATGAGAATGGCATTCTTTCAAGTGGAAAAAAGGGGGGAGGTTTTGTACGTATAACCCATTCGGAATTTGGCTATAATGGCCATGGAGACGGAAGATCTCACGGCATTTATATTAACAGCAGTAAAGTTCGCAGGCTGGAATTTGAATATAATTATATACATCATTCCATTATAGGCCATCATATTAAATCAAGGGCATTTGAAAATATCATCCTGTTTAATCGTTTACTGGATGAATATTATGGAAATTCAAGCATGGCCATCGATATCCCCAATGGCGGAAAGGCATTGATAATGGGGAACGTCTTTCATCAAAGCCGGTTTGCAGATAATTTCAGAATAATTAAATTCCAAAATATTAATAAGGAGAAGGTGTTAGGTTTGTATGTGATAAATAATACGGTCCTAAGCGATCGAGACGGTCTTTTTGTCGATAACAGGACACCTGTTTCCGCATTAATTGCAAATAACTTTTTAATCGGGAAATTAAAAACAGTGTCCGGAAAAGAGACGTCTGCTAATAATATTGTCGGAAAGATATCCATGATAAAGCAGCTGGGTCGTTATGACTTCCATCTGAAACAGAACGCAAACGCCATTGATGCCGGAAGAGACCTTGCAGGTATGGGTGACCAGGTGCTGTCTCTTGTCCCAGGTGAAGAGTATATGCATCCCATGGACGCAAAGAAACGAAAACAAGACGGTAAAATTGATGCAGGCGCGTTTGAATATTAAACGGGTATGCCAAATTGAAAACCAAAGACAGCAATATCAAAGTTCTCCATATTATAGATTCTTTTAATGTCGGGGGATTGGAAAACGGACTGATTAATATTATCAATTTGTCCCAAGGCACAGAAATAGATAATAACATCTGCTGTATTCGGAAATCTGGTTCGGCTGAAAAACGATTAAAGCATCAGATTCCTATTTTTGAGATGCATAAAAGACCCGGCAATGACCCGTTTTTAATTTTTAAACTGTTCAGACTGATAAAACGCGAAAAACCTGATGTGGTGCATACCAGAAACTGGGGGACTGTTGACGGTATTCTTGCGGCCCTTCTTGCAGGGGTTCCTGTGATCATTCATGGGGAGCATGGATGGGATGCCGGTGACCCCAAAGGGATGAATTTTAAAAGACGAATTGCCAGAAAAATCTTTTCTCTTTTTATCAGGAAGTTTGTTGCTGTCTCAGATGATATAGGCAAATGGTTAATCGAATCCTGCGGTATCAGTGCTAAAAAAGTTCAAGTGATTATCAACGGTGTCGATATCTGCAAATTTGACTTACGGGACAGACCGGCAGAGTTAGAAAAAAAATGGGGATTAAAAGGAAAAACCGTTATAGGAACTGTCAGTCGCCTGGATCCGATCAAGCGGATAGATCTTCTTATCCAGGCTATTGCCCGTATTACAGAGAATAGAGAGGATCTTTGTTTGCTTATTGCCGGGGACGGCAAAAAACGAAAACAGCTTGAGACATTGGCACAGGAGACCGGCGTTTCAAAGCATGTTGTTTTTTTAGGGACCATTGATGGTGTGGATAAAATCTATAATCTGATGGATATTTTTGTTCTCATCTCTGAAAATGAGGGGATATCCAACACAATTCTGGAGGCCATGGCTTCCGGGCTTCCCATTCTGGCAACCAATGTTGGTGGCAACCCCGAACTTGTTGATCACATGGAAAATGGCCTGCTGATAAACCCTAAAGATGTGAGTGCGGTGGTTGATGCGCTCCGGTATTATATTGATCATCCTGACAGACAGGCTGTATTCAGTAAAAATTCCAGAAAAAAGGCGGTGGAGCATTTTGCGCTAAAAAAAATGGTCCAGAATTATTTAACTCTCTACAAAAGGTTTGATTAGGTCAATTATGTGCGGAATTTCAGGGATTTTAAATTTAACCGGAGCCCCAGTTGATAAAGACCTTCTGGTTAAAATGAATGACACGCTTTCCCACAGGGGACCGGATGATTCCGGGTATTATCTTGATCAGAATATAGGGCTGGGGCATCGCAGACTGAGCATTATTGATCTGAATACCGGACAACAGCCAATATACAATGAAGACAATACCATTGTGGTGGTGTTCAACGGTGAAATATACAATTTCAAAGAGCTCCGTGAACGCCTTAGATCAAAGGGGCATCAATTTTTCACACAAACAGATACGGAAGTCATTATTCATGGTTATGAACAATGGGGAACTGCGTGTGTAAAGCGATTCAGGGGAATGTTCGCCTTTGCCTTGTGGGATGCCAATAAAAAAGAGCTGTTTTTGGCCAGGGATCGTTTAGGCATCAAACCGTTATATTATTATTATGACGGGAAAAAAATTTTATTTGCTTCTGAAATCAAGGCGTTGCTTCAGAATAAGCAGATCCGTAAAACAATTAATCTAAAGGCGTTGTCGGATTACATTTCCTTAGGGTATGTTCCGAACCCGAAATCCATACTGGAAAACATTTATAAACTTTCTCCGGGGCATCATCTGGTCTGTCGCTCTGATGCTATCACCATAAAACAATATTGGGATCTTGAGTTTACCGATACTACGCGCATAGGAGAAGAGGCCTATTGTGAACAGCTGATTAACAAATTGGAAGAATCTGTCCGGTTGCGGCTTTTAAGTGATGTGCCGTTAGGTTCGTTTTTAAGCGGAGGCATTGACTCCAGCCTTGTGGTTGGTTTGATGGCAAAGCTGCTTGAAAAACCTGTGGTAACCAATAGTGTGGGGTTTTCTGTTCAGGAGTTCAATGAATTGCCTGCTGCCCGGACAATCTCAAATTATTTTAAAACTGACCATAACGAATTCACAGTTACACCTGATATACTGGATGTCATTGATACCCTTGCCTGGCAGTATGACGAACCGTTCGCAGACGCCTCGTCCATACCAACGTATTATGTCTCCCAAATGACACGTCAAAATGTAACGGTGGCCCTTTCCGGTGATGGTGGAGATGAAAATTTTGCCGGATACCGGAGATACTATTTTGACCGGCTTGAAAACAGATTGAGAGGAGTGATCCCCGAAGCAGTCCGTAAATTGATGATTGGTTCCCTTGCACGGGTATATCCCAAAGCAGACTGGCTGCCCCAGGTTTTTCGCGCCAAAACGCTTTTGACCAATCTATCCGTGGACCCGGTGTTTGGGTATTTCAACTCCATGTCCATGATTTTACCCTCCATGAAATCCAGACTGTTTTCAAATGAATTAAAAAAGGCACTTAAAGGGTATGATTCAATATGTGTTTTCAAGACGCATTACGATGCATGCAATTGCCAGGACCCCTTAAGCAAAATTCAATATATTGATTTTAAAACCTATCTTCCGGAAGATATCCTGACCAAGGTAGACCGGGCCAGTATGGCCAATGCGCTGGAGGTCCGGGTACCTTTGCTGGATCACGAATTTGTTGAGTTTGCAGCCACTATCCCTTCTGACTTAAAATTAAAACAAAGACAGTCTAAATATATTTTTAAGCAGGCCGCAGGAAAGATACTTCCCGCATCCATCATCTCCAGAAAAAAGATGGGGTTCTCAATCCCCATTGGACAATGGATGAAAACCGAACTGAAACCATTGGTCCAAGAGTTACTGATCAATAACCTTCGCTCCAAGGACTATTTTAATAAACCCTATATTGAATCTCTATGGACGTCACATTTAAAGGGTATCAAAGATAATACCCAATCCCTGTGGACACTGCTCTGTTTTGAGTTATGGAGAAAGAAATATTCATTATAACAGCTATGGGCTGACCTGACATTCAGCTGCCAGGCCCAGCCCACAACGAAAATTGAAAGATCCAAGTATGTTATAACGTAAGCTACCGGTCAATAAACAGACGATGCCAGATCTCTAAAGTAACCAGCGAAATAATAGCTCCTTCCGAGCCTGTGGCGTAATCTGTTTTTCTGTTTATGTAGTTAGAAACCATATTCCGTAAAAATGATTTATCAAAATAGCCTCGGTTCAAGGTTTTTGAGTCAAGCAGGATCTCTTGAACAAATCCTGCCATTTTTGTAATCAGCCACTCTTCCATAGGCATGGCAAATCCCTGCTTTTTCTTATTCAGGGTTTGCGCCGGCAACAGTGGGCGCAGGGCCTCCCGCATGATGTATTTTCTATTTTGATCCCTGATTTTCATATTTACCGGTATACCCGCACAGAATTCCATCAACTCAAGGTTATGAAAGGGGCTTAAGGCGTTTAAATTGTTGGCGGAACACATTCTGTTCACCTTTGTGGCAAGGTCATCCGGAGCATAGGAAAGGATATCAAAATAAAGAATCTTATTCAGCAACGGCTCGTCTTTAACCTCTTTGTAAAGCCCTCTTGCGATATTCAAAGGATTATAATGCAGGTTTATATCAAGCAGATCCTTGCTGTAAAGGCATTGCTTCAGATGGGGAGGGACCGGCATATTCAGCAGTATGCGCTGCTCTTCCAAAGAAAACGTTTCTCTGTATAACGCCCTTTTTAATTTATCTAAAAAGCCGGTAGATCCGGCTTTTATTTTTAAGGCGTCTGCCATTTTGTTAAAAACTTTATTTCGGAACATCAGCTTATAAAACGGATCGGTGTGCTCCCGGTTTAACGCCTTTATCTGGTGCCCTGAACCGCCAATTAACTGGTCTGGGAAATCTCCGGTCAAGACAGTATCAACATATTGTTTGGCCAACCCTGCGACATGATAAGATGGAATGGCTGATGTGTCTGAAAACGGCTCTTCATGGTGTTGAACAAGCATTTGAAGAAATTCGGGAAAATTATCTGTAAAATCAATGAGCGTTGTGTAATGTTCAAGATTCAGATGACGGCTTAAAATTTTCGCATCATCAATTTCATTGTATTCTTTTTCATGAAACCCGGCCGTAAACACCTTAAATGAGTTTCCTGAAATTTTGTGCATTAGTGCCACGACCCCACTGGTATCAAGCCCCCCGCTTAAAAAAGCCCCTGCATCAGGGTGTTTCTTCAGGCAGTTGGATACAGCCCTTTCAAGTATTGTCAGAAACGTTTCAATGTATTCTTTCTCTGTGACGCGCCTGTCAACTGGCTTGTATTGAAATTTCCAGTATTGCTTTTCCTTAAGCTGGCCGTTTTTATAAATGACCATGTATCCTGGCTTCACCTGTTTAATTCCTTTAAACATTGTATCCGGGTTAGGAATATAACCGTATGACAAAAAATTATTCAAAGCTTTAAAGTTAACGGCTTTCTTATAATCCGGGCACGATATTAAATCGTTTAGACTGTCTGAAAAACAGATGTTTTTACCCGTATCTAAATAAAATAAGGGTTTGGTTCCGCAACGATCCCGAATAAGGATAATTTTTTCCTGGTCTTGGATGACAATGGAGAATGATCCGTCAATGTCATCAATGAAACCTTCCTTTTTGGCATTATATAACTGTAAAATGGAATCACTGGATGAGGCCTGATTAAGAATATCCCCTTTGATTAAGATATGAATACCAGTGGATTTATCATAAAGATATTTGCCGTTAAAGCCGTCTGGTTTACCGTCTATAAAGACCCCGGGGTTCATTATTATTCCTTTTGTTCCGGTTTGATTGAATTTGTAATTGTTAAAGAGATCTGCACTTATTATTTCAACTTATCCTAAGGCCAAAAGCCCTGACGACATATTTTTGAATAACAAAAAAACTTATATCAATTAAGGCTTAAAATGAAAATACTTGTTTTTACATCGTTGTTTCCAAATCACCAGGAACCCGATTTCGGGGTTTTTGTAAAAAACAGAATGGTGCATGTCAATGGAATCAAAGGTTGCAAAATCGTTGTGGTGGCCCCCATCCCATTTTGTCCGCCTTGGCCGATATTTGGGAAATGGTTTAAATATTCGCAGATTAAACGCCATGAAGTTATTTCAGGGGTTAAGGTTTATCATCCACGGTACCTGCTTATCCCCAAAGTGAGCATGCTGTTTCATGGTCTGTTGATGTTTATCTTTTCCATGGGATTGGTACGAATGCTTCATAAGAAGAATGGATTTCATATAATTGACGCCCATTATATCTACCCGGACTGCCTGGCTGGGGTTCTGCTTGGGCAGTGCTTGAAGCTTCCGGTTTGTGTTTCCGCAAGGGGAACGGATATTAATGATTTTCCAAAGTTCAGAATGATCCGCCCCATGATTAAATACACTCTGTCTGGTGCAGAACAGGTGATATCGGTTTGCGGTGCGTTGAAGGACGTTATGGTGAAACTGGGGTGTCCTGACAAAAAAATTAGTGTTATCCCCAATGGGATAGATATTGACCAATTTTTTGCAATTGAACAGGAAGATGCCCGTCAGAACCTTGGCTTGAAGAAAAAACAGAAGATAATCCTCTCAGTTGGAGGATTGATTCCCAAAAAAGGGCACCAGTTAATCATAAAAGCCATGCATAAAATTTTAAAAGCTCAGCCGAACACGCGATTAGTTATCGCCGGTAAAGGAGATCATGAAACAAATTTAAAGCAACTGGTTTTAGCTCATAAATTGAAGGACTCTGTAACATTTTTAGGGCATGTACCCAATTATCAATTGATCGAGTGGTATAATGCATCTAATGTTTTTTGCTTGGCCAGTGCAAGTGAAGGGTGGGCGAATGTAATCATGGAAGCAATGGCATGCGGACTCCCGGTTGTTGTTACAAATGTCTCAGGTGCACCAGAAATTATTACAACCCCGGATGTTGGGATACTGGTTGAAAGAAATGTAGAAAGCATTGCGGATGGTCTGATTCAGGCGTTGAAAAAAAACTGGGATAAAGAACGTATAAGAAAACACGTAACAAGCAGGACATGGCAGGTGGTAGCTGAAGAAGTTAAAGCCGTATTTGGCCAGATGGTGCCGCCATCAAAAAAGGGGTAGCATGGATATGCAATTAGTGGGTTGTCTGGCCGGTTTTCAGGGGACGAATGTTATTAATGAGCAAATGAAGAATAGACCCCCTGTCAGAGCCTGTTTGATAATTGATGAATCGGCTGCAATCCCATGAAAATGGCTCCAATTTCCCCAAATTTTATGTCAATAGTCCGGCTATTAACAGAAAATTTGGGGGAATTGGTTCTCATTTTCATAAGATTTCGCTTCGATTCCCTAATTATCAAACAGGCTCTAAGGATGTTGTAAAATTATTAAAAAAGAAATTTTATCATAAATGGGGATGTCATCTGCCGCCAGTACGAGCCTGGGGATTGCATGTATGTGGTTTATTCGGGCATGGTGTTGGTGTTCAAGGAAACGGACGGACAACGTTTTTTTGTTTCGTTTTCAGGGAGAATACGGGTAGGGGGCACCATTTGTATGGAGACAAAGGAATCGCCAGGCAGGAACTGAAGCAGCGCCTTGGGCTTTCCGAAACACCGGGCATCACTGACATGAGAAATAACTTTTAGCCTTGTCTTTAACGATATCGGATGGTATCTTCAAAAACCGTCCAACTAAACAGCCACCGGCTGGAAGCCGGTGGGTTTAAACTCGCGGACTGAAAGTCCAGCGATACCGGCTGCAGCCGGTTGTAAATCTCCCGGCATACTCTCGACCTGTGCCGGCTAAATAACCGGCCTTAAAAATTGACCGGAGGGTAACCAAATGCCAACTGGTGGTAACCGAATAGCTGATCCAATCTGAGCATCCTTGCCTGGTCAGGTTCATCATGCCCAAGCCTTTTTAATCAGGGCAGAGCCTGTAATATGCTTTTTAAATGCAACTGCTTGCAAAATGCTACCCGTCTGAAAGACGGGGGTTTTAACCTTATTACAGAAACAATAAATGCACTATAGGGAAGGATTTCAAATCAACTACTTGGATTTATTTAATTTATCGAATGCGTGCCGGCTTTGTAAGAAAAATGTAATATATCGCATATTGAAAATTTATTTTTTCATACTTTTGAAACAAAATGACTTCAAGTCCAAATGATTCGTGGTGAAGCAAGAAGATAGAATGATAAAATATATTGATAAGTTAAAAAGTTACAATATCCATTCCAGTTCAGAATATTATAACCAGGCCTTTTCACGAAATATAGGATTATTAACCCGAGCAGAACAGGCAAAATTAAAAAAATCAAAAATTGCAATCGCAGGAATGGGGGGGGTTGGCGGTCTTCACCTGATCAGCATGGTTCGCTCGGGCGTTGGCAACTTTCATATTTCTGATTTTGATGTTTTCGAACCGGTGAACGTCAACCGACAGTATGGGGCAAATACCGCTTGTTTTGGCAAACCCAAACTGGATGTCATGAAGGAGGAGGCACTTCTCATAAATCCTGATCTAGAGATTAAAGCGTTTCCTGATGGGATTCACCCTGATAATATTGACGACTTTTTAGACGGAGTGGATGTTGTTCTTGATGGACTTGATTTTTTTTGCTTTGACATTCGACGACAGCTTTTCAACCGTGCCAGGGAAAAAGGGGTTTATGTCGTAACCGCAGGGCCCATGGGGTTTAGTAGCGCGCTTTTAATCTTTGCGCCGAACCAGGGCATGGAGTTTGATGAATATTTCAATATTGTTGAAAATATGAGTTCGGAGGAGAAATCTTTGTCATTTGCGCTTGGGCTTTCGCCTAAGGCCACCCACATCAAATACATGGATTTTTCTACGGTGGATTTGAAACAGCAGGCAGGCCCATCATTGAATGTTTCCTGCCAGATTTGTGCGGGAATGGCCGGGACGGAAGCCTTGCGTATTATTCTAAACCGGAAAGGCCTTAAGCCGGTGCCGTACTATGTTCAGTTTGACCCTTTTTTGATGAAACTAAAGAGGGGAAAATTATATTTTGGGAATCGGAATCCGATCCAGCGAATGAAAATGGGTATTGTGAAGAAAAAGATTCAATCCGGAAAAAATAGCTCGCCTGTTCATATCCCGGAGATTCCCCAAATATCATCTATGGAGGGAACACCTCTCCCCAATACGGCCTTAAGATACCTTGTTATGGCAGGCATTCAGGCGCCTTCCGGGGATAATGCCCAACCATGGAAATTTTCCATCACCGATCGCCAGATTTCCATTTTGGTAGACCCGGATGCGGATCACTCTTTTTTTAATGTCAATCAAATCGCGTCAATTACCGCTTGTGGGGCGGCTGTTGAAAACATAAAAGTTGCCGCCAGTCTTTTTGGGGTTGAGCCTGAAATTGAATTCACAGATGATGTGTCAGGCATCGGTGCCCGGCTTCAGTTTAAAGCCATGGACCATGTTCAAAAGGACCCGTTGCATGAGGCGATATGGAAAAGACATACCAACAGAACAATGTTTTGTCGGGAATCTTTTTCAAGCACAGTACGATGCCGTATTGATGACATTATATCCGGTTTCCCAGGGGTAGCCCTGCATGTTGTCACCCAAAGGGACGATCTAAAAAAGCTGGCAAAAATTGTATATACCATTGACCGGATCCGAACGGAACACCGGTCTCTCCATGCGCATCTTATGAAGATGATTCGTTTTTCCCCTGACGCGGTTGAAAAAACCGGTGACGGGCTTCCTTTGAAGAATCTCCAGGCCGGCCTGGCAGGCGAGGTTTTCCTGAAAATCGCCAAACCGTGGGCCGTTATGAATGTATTAAATAAAGCGGGTATAGGCCGCATGGTTGCGCTGCATTCTTATCGGGGAATTATTCATTCCTCTGTAGCGATGCTTTTAACCGTTGAAGGGAGGCACAATAAGGATTTCTTCATGGGGGGGCGGGCCCTGGAACGGGTCTGGCTTGAATTAACGCGGCAGGAATACCATGTTCAGCCCATGACAGCGAGCACTCTTTTTTTTATGCGGCTGTTTTTGAATCAGGGAAGCGGGTTTGTGCAAAAACACAAGGCGTTGCTCAATTCAGTCAAAGATGACTATTTCAAGCTTTTCCAGGGTGCTGATATCGAAAACGGCCAGGTGATGCTTTTCAGGGTGGGACGTGGACGGCCAATCCGGCATTTCACACGTCGAAAGAACATTGAACACTTTTTAAGTTAGGGATGGAGTTATCTAATGGCGGAGGTTGTTGTCAAAACCGAAAAGGTCTCAAGGGTCTTTTATCTGGGCAAGACAAAGGTACGGGCACTGGATGATATCAGTATTGAGATCAGCGAGGGAGAATTCCTTGCCATTGCCGGGCCCTCCGGTAGCGGCAAAACAACACTTCTAAACCTGATCGGATGTATTGACAAGCCCAGCAGCGGGCGCATCAGAATCGACGGCGAAGAGGTCTCCGCTCTGTCTTCCAGTCAGCTGGCCGACATACGGCTTGCCAAGCTTTCCTTTATTTTTCAAACCTTCAACCTGATACCGGTGCTGTCAGCATTTGAAAATGTGGAATATCCTCTATTGAAAACCGTCAGGAACGGGTACGAGCGTTCAGAACGGGTAAGAGCATCTCTGGAAAGTGTCAGCCTGGAAAATTACATGCGCCACAGGCCGGATGAATTGAGCGGAGGCCAGCGGCAGCGGGTGGCCATTGCCCGAGCCCTGGTAACGGAACCCAGGATCATTCTGGCAGATGAACCTACTGCCAACCTGGATCAAAAAACCGGCGAAGATATATTGAATATCATGAAAAAAATCAATGAAGACGTTAACACACTATTTATATTTTCAACCCATGATCTTAAAGTGATGCAGATGGCATCCCGAATTGTCAGAATTACAGACGGTAAGATTAACCCATATAATCATTTTGACCGCAGAAAAATTGAAAAAAAAACGAGGCGATCCCATCTGAATATCAAACCCGGAATAGAGGCAGAAGGATAATTGATAGGTAAACCAATGGCATTTCCAATCAGTATCAAACTGGCAGTAAGAAATGTATTCAGAAACAAAATCAGGACCTTGATTACCCTGGCAGCCATCGCCTTTGGATCGGTTTCCATCATTATTGCCGGGGGGTTCTTTGAAGATACATTTCTGCAGATGAGGGAGGCGGTGATTCACAGCCATTTGGGACATATCCAAATATATTTCGAAGGGTATAACGATCATGGCGCCGCAGTCCCCTTTGACTATTTGATTGCCGATCCTGAAAATGTGACGAAAAAAATTCTTTCCCTGAATCATGTAAAAATGGTTACTCAGAGAATTTCTTTTTCAGGCATGATAAGCACGGGGGATAATACTGTGGCGGTCTTCTGCCAGGGTGTAGAACCGGAAGGTGAGATTCTTTTGAGTAAAATTGACACCTTTAAAGACGCTACCTCGGGGCTTGCCCTGACGGAGGGAGAAAATCTTTCACAGGAAGGAGGGTTTGATCTGATACTGGGAAAAGGACTTGCAAAAACTTTAGGGGTCAAACCTGGCGATTCATTGGTATTGTTGACAAATACAGTGGGAGGCGCTTTAAACGCCTTTGATATGACGGTGAAAGGAATCTTTTTTACGGCCTCAAAGGAGTTTGATGACAGGACATTGCGGATGCCCATTGGCGTTGCTCAGAAATTACTCAGAACGCAAAGCGTCCAGACCCTTGTGGTGCTACTCGACCAGACTGAAAACACCAAAAACGTAAAAGATGAAATATTGCGGATCATCCAGGAAGAATCCCTTTCTTTAGAGATTAAGGAGTGGACGCAATTAGCGGATTTTTACAATAAAACAGTGGCGTTATACGGACGGCAATTTTTTATTTTAAAGCTTATCATCACCATTATTGTCGTGTTAAGTATATTCAATACAATTAACATGGCAATATGGGAGAGAACCAGAGAGATCGGGACTATCATGGCCATGGGGTATAAAAAAATGGATATTTTGAAATTATTTCTGGCCGAAGGCTGCATCCTTGGTCTTTTGGGTGGAGTACTGGGTGTTGGTGTCGGGGTCGGTTTGGCCTGGGTGATTTCATTTTTTGGGATTCCCATGCCACCGCCGCCTGGCGCAACGGTTGGCTGGACGGCTTTTATTAGAATTGTGCCGGATATCCTGGTATCGTCTATGGGTTTATCCGTTGCCGCAGCGTTGCTCTCCTCTTTTTATCCAGCATTTAAAGCATCAAACCTTAACATTACAGACGCCCTCAGGCATTATTAGGATGGTTTTATGAAGAAATACAGAGTAACATTGACAATTTTTTTTGTATGGATGGTTTTCCCGGTGACGGCGTTCCCGGCCAAAAAAATCACCGCCCAGAAGATCCTTGAGTATGCCGATGAGATCAGGAGCCCACAAGCGGCTTACAGGGTAACCGCCAGAGTCATCAGCAAGCGGCCTGGCAAGGACGATAAAATTGCCGTTTATGAAATATGGATGAAGGGAAAGGATAAAACCATCATTAAAACGCTGGAACCGGCCGTGGACAGAGGTACCTCACTATTAATGCTCCGCTATGATTTATGGACCTTTTTACAAAATATTTCCAAACCATTAAGGATTTCCCTGCAACAGAGGCTGTTCGGCGAGGCCGCAAACGGGGATATTGCCAGAGCCAATTTTTCAGGCGATTATGACCCGGTGCTGAAAGATACGGTTATGGTTAAAGGACGTCACTTTTATCTCCTTGAATTGACGGCCAGGGATGAAAGGGTCACCTATCATAAAGTGAATCTATGGGTAATGAAAGATACCTATTATCCGTTAAAGGGTGAGTTTTATGCCTTTTCTGGAAAATTGTTAAAGACCTGTTATTACAAAAACTATGAAAAAGTTCTGGACAGAATGAGGCCAACCCGATTGGTTCTTGATAACCCTCTGGCTAAGGGCCAGAAAACCATCATTGATTATTCAGACATGACCCTGGATGATTTTCCGGACAGAGTGTTTACTAAAAATTATTTAAAAAAATTAAAATACTAAGAGCCTGTTGATAATTAGGGAATCGAAGTGCAATCCCATGAAAATGAGAACCAATTTTCACAAATTTTCTGTTAATAGCCGGACTATTGACATAAAATTTGGGGAAATTGGGGCCATTTTCATGGGATTGCAGCCGATTCATCAATTATCAAACAGGCTTTAAGGACCATGGAGACAAGATGCCCATGCGTTCAATGGTGGAAAAAGTCTGTTTTTGCTTCATTATTCTTGTCTTCCACATGTGGATCTGGGATCTTGTTTCCGCTGAGACATTAGCGTCCAAAAGACTCTTTCGTATTGCCCATCAGCAGAGGCAACAAATCGAAACAATTGAACTTTTGTTCAATCAGAACCCTGGGTTTCAAGTTTTCAGCCTTAAGAATCCGTCCCGATTTGTTATGGATTTAAAAGATTGCTGGTTTGATGATAACGTCCATAAAATACTTGAGGTGGGATCGCCATCAATAAAACGGATAAGAATTTCCCAGTTCCGCAAGAATGTTGTCCGGGTCGTTATTGATCAAGGGATGTCTTTTCTGAAACCTGAGATTTCAACCCGAGAGCATCCCATGGGTGAAAGGATTCTGATAACATTGGCATCACCCGTGGAGAATCGTACGGCGGTACTGACTGAAAATATGGGTATTCACACATCACCTGCCGGTTCAGAACATACTGGATCGATAGATCATGATGAAACGATAAAAAAGAATACCAATACGGCTCACCTGAATACGAAAGCCGGATTGGCCCAGGAAAGTATAGACGATCTTTTCTCCTCATCTGATTCCGGTATGCCATCCCGGCCGTTGGCTGAAAAAAGCCGGACGACATCAGTCATGACCATAAATGGTGACTTGAGAAACCAAACTGCTTATCGCCTGAAAAAGCCCCATCAGTTTTCTAAAATCAAAACAGATTTCAATCTTAATCTGTCCGGAGAGGTGTCTGATAATTTGTCTTATGTGTTGGGAACTAGATTCTCTTATGACGCAGTGTTTGATTTGACCGATAATTATAATGAAGACGTTGAGAATGATCAGAAAAAACGGGTGGATTTAAGGGATGCCTATGTGGACTTTGGCTGGGGAGACGCAGACTTTAGAATTGGCAATCAGCAGATTGTCTGGGGACAGGCTGTGGGGCTTTTCTTTGCCGATATTGTCAATCCCAAGGACATGAGGGGGTATATCCTGGCGGATCTGGATCAGATCAGAATCCCAGTGCCTGCTGTTAATCTGGAGTATTACCCCGGCAGTCTGTACCTACAGTTTATTTTTATTCCGTATCCTGATTTTAATGAATTTGGAAAAAAAGGCGCTGAATTCGATTTTTCCAGAGCCTTTGATGCACAAAATGCTGATATCGTGGTGATTGATCCCCAAAGACCTGCCAATAGCCTTGATAACAGCGAGTTGGGATTCCGGCTATCAACGCTGATCCAGGGATGGGATCTGTCTGTATTTTATTTGTATGATTATTATAATTTTCCGGTGAATTACCGATATATTTCAGTAAATCCCATGGGAAGTGTTCACCCTGTAACCACGACATACCGGCCGAAATACGAGAGAATGCAGAGGGTTGGCTACACGTTTTCCAAAGAATACATGAATGCTGTTTTAAAGGGTGAATTTATATACAATCATGAGATGTTCATTGCTTCGCTGAATCCTGCCGATTTTGATGGAATACTTAAAACCGATACTTTTAAGTGGCTTCTTGGTGTGGATTACACTTTCTTCAATTCTCTGGAAACAAACATTCAGCTCATGCAGGAAATTATTGTGGATTATCAGAAAGACATGACACAAGAGGAGTATACCACCTCTTTTTCCATCTGGATGAAAACAGGATTTTTTGAAAATAAGATTGAGCCAGAATTGTTTATTGTTTCAAGCTTGAACCAGAAAGATTCTTTGTTTAGATTGAAAGTTGTCTACAATTATAACACCTGGCTTAAATTCATCTGCGGGGTGGATCTTTTTCATGGAGAAAGTGACGTAGATTTCGGACTGTTTAACAAGAACGACCGGGGATACGTTGAAGTTTTATACGCCTTTTGATTAAAGGACTTTTTATGAGAACAATCCGGCTCAATGCCATATCATTATTTCTCGTATTATTTTCAGTGAGTTTAAACGGTTCTTGTTTCGTCTGTTATGCGTTATATTATCATTTAGAAATAAACTTTGCGGTGGTGCTTATCTGTGGAATTCTTCTTTTATATTTATTTTCAGTTTTTGTTCATCGTCTGTTTCTTCGGTTTTGCCCTCTAAAAGAGGGATATATTGTACCTGGTTCGAGTCAGGAGCTTATTTATCATGTCTATCTTCTCTGGTATCTGCTCCTTTTTTATCAACTCATCCGACCTAAAATTATACCTGTCCCCCTGCTGAAAATCGTATACCTGATGCTGGGGGCCAAGTTGGGGAAAAATACTTTTTGCAGTGGTACCATATTGGACCCAATATTTACCGTGGTCGGCGACAATACTATAATCGGTGACGATTCCTGCTTGTTTGCGCACGCCATAGAAGGCCGTCATCTAAGCCATGAGAAGATTGTTATTGGTAATAACGTAACCATTGGTGCTAAAAGTATTATAATGGCAGGGGTCAAGATAGGTGATAATGCCATTGTGGCGGCAGGCTCGGTTGTGTCTAAAAACACTATGATCAGGAAAAATGAAATATGGGGAGGAAATCCCGCAAAATTTATCAAAAAGACGAATTAGCTGTTTAAATAAGTCTGGATAATATCAGTTGCCATGGCTGCCCCCGAAAACCGTTGAATACTTGTCTTAACTTTTTTAAGATTGGGAGCAAACTCATCCATATGTTCCATAATGTAGCGTACTCTTTGCAGAATCATAGATGGCCTTTTTAAAGCCTTTTTCATGGGGATGGTGATCCCTACACCGAGTGCTTCCACCCTCCTCATATTAAATGCCTGATCCGGAATCGTGGGAATCCCGAGGACCGGTTTCCCCAGTGATAAGGCCTGGTAAATGGTCCCGTTTCCTCCATGGCATACCACAAGATCAGAAAATTTTAGAACCACATCCCCATCCATGTAATTTTCAACATAGATTTTTCCAGGAACTGTTTCAAAGCTGTCTGCCTGACTTCCAGTGGTGACAATGGATGTGAATTCCGAATTTTTAAACAGGTGGTATATTTTTGAAAAAAGATTTCCTTCACCAGTTGTTCCCATGGTTATATAAATATTCCCGTTTTGATTTTCAGGTGGGGCCCACCATTCAGGAACTGCACTCCTCCCTAGTGGTTTCCAGGTAATAGGGCCGATGTAATGATAGGATTCAGGCAAGTCGGAAGTTGGAAAGTATTCTGGAATATCTGGCAGCAGGGTAAGGTCTTTTCCTGTCAGACAATTTGTGGCGGTAACTTTTATGGGTAACCCGAACCGGTTTGAAAGGTGCTTGAAAATGTTCATACCCAAATCAAAAACCGCCATCTCTATTGTAAGGTTGAGCAAATCAAGGAATTTGTTCAAATTGTCCGGAAACATATTTTTCAACACCGGACGGTCAAACAGAGGAATATAGGGAACGCTTCGGTATTCTGTGGAAGAAGCATTCACAACAGCAGCATGCGGAACATTACAGATCTGGGTAGATATCATGGCGGAAAACCTGCCGTCCGTCAGTACCAGGTCCGGTTTTACATCTTTGAAAAGATTGATATCTTGCTGAACCATACGAAGCACAGTGTTGTTTTCAACAAAATTGAGATTCCCTTTACGGATGTTGTTAAAGAGAATATCAGGATCCGGTTCAAACAGTGGGAGGCATTGAAATCCTTCGTTTTCAATAAAAGATATTTTAGATTTATTTGTATTGAATCCGGCAAACAAAATATTGAATCCAACTTTGTTCAGACATTTAGCTATCTCAAGCGGACGCGAGATGTGAGATAATGTCGGTGTGTAGGGAAGGATCAGTATGGTTTTAGTGTTGTGCATTTAAATTTTCCTGATTTTTATTTAACTGTTCTTTTGAGCCAGTGGTGCCCGGTTAGGTTTTTACAATGTAGCACCGGTGTAATTTTTTTCAAAAAGTTTCATTTTTTTGTTGACAAGGGTGCTGAATCGATTGAGGACAATAATTTGTGACTTCTCAATAAGTCCGGGTAAAAAGACAAAGGTCAACCAAATTCAGTTGCAGTTACACAGCCAAATCAAGAGCTTTGTTGATGATGAGATCACCCAGAAAAGGAATTTCATTCAAGCCAGATAATCGATCTTTAAT
>PDWI01001079.1_pt1 | contig 56288 bp, 48 predicted proteins | sample 1430891 | NCBI WGS metagenome assembly PDWI01 (sample SAMN01162508, study PRJNA174530) | Oral metagenome, whole genome shotgun sequencing project. | biome: Marine environment; feature: Marine mammal; material: Swab sample of the gingival sulcus; isolation source: swab sample of gingival sulcus... | reverse complement strand
GGCTTGGGCTTGACTTTTCGGCGGTATTTCCATCATCCAATGAAACGAAATGGCTTTGCTGCCGTCTTTTTGGGTTTGCGTGATATTATCGCTGATGGGTAAACTCATCACATCCTCGACAATCACGCCATCGAGCCCCATAATAGCATCGGATAATGTTTTTAAATTCGCCAGTGTCTGCGGATTATAAATACCTTCGGCATTTGTTGTGTTAGTAACGCCCACCACTAACATATCCGCCAAGCCAAAGCGTTGTTTGACTTCATCGTGCAACACGCGCGCCGGATGGCTGTGCGGCAACATATTTTCCGGGTCGGTATCGACACTGATGCGAAACATTGCCAACAGCGACAATAAAGTCAACAAGCCCGTAATCAGAAAAACCTTTTTCGGGTTTTTGATAGAAAATTGTATCAGTAACTTTTTCATTATTTTTTATTATCTTCTTTATAAACTTTAGAAGAAACTAATATAAGTAAAAAATTAATTAAAGTCAATAAAATTATTTCCGATATATTTCAATAAGTTTCACTTATCGGTATAATGGTCCGATGATAAAGTACAAATATGGTGCTGTTGCTTCCGGCCATCAGCTGGTTAGCGAAGTTGGTCTGGACATTTTACGCGAAGGTGGAAACGCCTTTGATGCCGTTGTTGCATGCGGATTTGCCAGTGCAGTATGTGAACCGATGCTATCCAGTTTGGGTAGTGGCGGTTTTTTATTGGCCCACGATAGTCACGGCACACCGCGTTTATTCGACTTTTTTTCCAATCATAGCGGATTACATTACGAGAAAATAACAGGAAAAAAAATCAATCCGCAATTTATGCCGATTGTCGTCAACTTTCCCGGTTCCGACCAAATTTTTCAATCGGGTATGGCCTCCGTTGCTGTGCCGGGATGTTTACACGGCTATTTTTACGTGCATAAAAAATTGGGTAAATTACCGATAAAAACAGTTGTACAACCGGCGATTGAATTGGCAAAAAACGGGGTAAAATTAACCTCATTTCAAGCTTACGTGCATCAATTGCTTCGTCATGTTTTACTGTCAACGCCCGAAAGTCGTGCTATTTTTGCTCAACACAACGGTCAGGACATTAAACGCATTGGTGATGTGATTATTAATCGTGACTTGGCCGATTTTATGGATATTCTCGCTATTGAAGGCAGCGACTTATTTTACCGTGGCGAAGTTGCTCGACAAATTGCCGATGATATGATGCAGCAAGGGGGATTTGTTACTTTAGACGATTTACAACATTATCAAACCATTGAACGTCAACCGCTGCATTACCAAAATAGCAAAGCCATGATTTACGGCAATCCCCATCCTTCCTTTGGGTCAACACTGATTTTTAAACACTTGGACGAACTGTTTCTGCATCAACCTGAAGCAATGCTGGATGTTGATAGCCAACGCAACTGGCTGGCCAGTTTTATTGCTGTTGATTACTGGCGTAAGGAACAAGAAAAACTTGCCAACAGCCGTTTATTTTCGCGTGGTACCACCCACGTTAGTGTTATTGATAAAGCCGGCAATTGTGCGGCCATGACGACCAGTAACGGTGAGGGTAGCGGCTATATTGTTGCCAATACCGGTACCATGCTGAACAATATGATGGGAGAAGACGATTTACACCCGCACGGATTTTACGCCGAACCACCGGGTTCGCGTATCGCTTCAATGATGGCACCCACCATCGCCATCAGAACAAACGGTGAAAAAATTGTTTTGGGTAGTGGCGGTAGCAAACGTATTCGCTCTGCCATCACTCAAGTTTTATGGCAAATTTTACAACAGAACTGTGGTTTACAAACCGCTGTCCATCAACCACGTATGCACTATGACGGGGACGTGTTACAATGTGAACCGGGTTATGAAAAAGGCTTAAGTGAAGCAAATCATTGGATGCAAACAGATATGTATTTTGGTGGTGTTCATGCTGTTTCCTCACAACAAAAACCCGTAGGCGATACGCGTCGTGAAGGATTTTCCCTTTACGCTTGAGGATGATGTGAATAATGTCTTAAGTATCGGCGAATAACTTGTTAATTGTTTGTGAATAACTTTACAATGGCAATTGTTCTAACATTATCCACAATTTTATACCATCCTCTTTTTTCTTATATTAGCAAAGAAAAGAAAGGATTAAAAAGTTAGTCACAGATTCAGCCGGTTAATAATAATCTTTTATAAAAAAAGATAAATAATAAACACTAAAAAATGAAAAAAACATCGAAAACCAATAAATGGATTATTCGCTTAGGTTACTTTGTTACCTTAATAACCCTGATATCTATTTTCTTACTCTCCCAGGCAACGCAAGGCAGTGAAAAATTTGAATTTTTTTATGAAACCCTATTAGTCAGCATTTTCACCGGCATTATTTTACTTTTTCTTATTGTATTTTTATTGTTATGGAAAATTTTTAGAAATTATCGTCATGCAGTTACCGGGGCGTCCCTGTCGCTGACGATTTTAGGGAGAAGCTTACTGCTGGCTTTATTACCGTTACTTTTTATTTCCTTTTTTGCCATTAAGTTTTTACGCTATGAATTTCAATCCAGTTTTGACAAAGGGATTAGTGATGCTTTGACCAATGCTTTGGTTTTAAGTCAAAAAGCCTTGAATATCAGAGCTTTACAAGCGTTACAGGAAAGTCAAAATGTAGCTGAAACGATTGCACCGTACGAATATACCGTATTACAAAGTAATCTGGAGAAAATTCGTCGACAAGTAGGTGCCAACGAATTAACCGTTTTTGATGAAAAAGGCTTTATTCAGGCTTTCTCTTCAGCAGATTTATCAACAATTATTCCGCTTGTTCCTGAACATAGTGATTTTGCCCGCGTCGAAACCGAAGGAGGTATTTTTGTTATTGAAACCGATAAAGAGCAATTTAAAATCAGGGTGTTGACGGACATTAATAAATTGGGAGCACCCAATTATTATTTACAATCGGTTTTTTTCATTCCCGATACGGTGTCAAAATTAACCGATCAGGTTAATCGAACGGTTAGCGAAAGAGATAGATTTAATTATTTAATGCCAAGAGTAAATAACAGCTTTATTTTTGTTTTGCTATTGGCTTTATTACTTGCGTGTCTGTCTTTGATTTTGTCTTCGGTTAGCTTTGCCAATGATATGGTGCAGCCGATAAAAGATTTAATTCGCGGTACAAAAAACGTCTCACAAGGGGATTTTTCCCGGCAGGTGTTGGTGAAACGTCAAGATGATTTTGGTACTTTAATTAATTCCTTTAATCAAATGACCAATTATTTGAAAACCGCTACCGAAGAGGCGGAAATTAATCGACAAAAAGTGGAAAGTGAACGAGCCTATTTGGCTGCTGTTATCAATCATATGACATCAGCTGTTATCACTTTGGACTATAAAGGACGATTGTTAACCTTTAATGAGTTTGCGGAAAAATTATTGGAATGTTCGTTGATTGAGGCGGTTTATATTAATAAGGAGAAATTACCTTTTGCTTTGGAGCCGTATAAAAATTTTATCAACCAACTTAAGTTGGGCGATGAAAACCAGCAAGGCAGTGAAATCGAGATTGAAATTGCCCAATCGGAAATAACCAAACGGTTTATTGCCCGCCTAACGGCCCTGCCTTCAACGGATGATTTACACGGTGGTTATGTGATTATTTTTGATGAATTCGGGCAATATTTAGAACGGCAAAAGCAAGCGGCATGGGAAGAGGTTGCCAGACGACTTGCTCATGAAATTAAAAATCCCCTCACGCCGATTTTATTGGCTACCGAACGATTGAATTATAAATTATCCGGACATTTGCCGGAAAAAGAGCAACAAGTGTTAAAGCGTTCCATTGACGTTATCAGCAAACAAGTTAATTCATTGAAAAATATGGTTAATGATTTTAGTGATTACGCTAAACCAATAACTGTTAAAAAAACCACATTATCACTCAATAAATTGTTAAAAGACGTGTTTGACTTATATCAGGGACATTTTGAAGGCATTCATTTCGATTTAAATATTCAGGCCGAAAGAGAACAAATTTCCGGTAATGCCAATGTGCTGCGACAGGTTTTTCATAATGTGATTAAAAATGCCATTGAAGCGTGTGAAAAAAATAGCAATGGAAAAATAATCATTACTTCATTTAACCAGGATGATAAAATCGTCGTAACTATTGATGATAACGGCGGGGGATTGCCCGATGAAACAAGTAATATTTTTGAACCTTACATCACCACTAAAGAAAAAGGTACCGGTTTGGGGTTGGCGATTGTAAAAAAAATTATTGATGAGCACTGCGGACATATTCAATTAAAGAATAAAGCTAACGAGCAAGGCGATAACCAGGGTGTGTTGGTTACTTTATCTTTTCCTTTAAAAAAATAGGAATTGAACAAATGGAAACAAAAAAATTTAATATACTGATTGTTGATGATGAAGCCGATATTACCGATTTGTTGGGTGATATTTTACAGGACGAAGGGTATCGGGTTTTTATTGCAGGAGACGCTCAGCAAGGCGATGAAATTTATCAACATCAAGTGATTGACTTGGTTTTGCTGGATATTTGGATGCCAAAAGAAGATGGGTTGTCATTATTAACGCGTTGGTATGAGGCCGGTCTAAAAGCACAAGTTATTATGATGTCGGGACACGGTACTATCGAAACGGCAGTACAAGCAACCAAATTAGGGGCATTTGATTTTGTTGAAAAACCCATTTCATTGGCCAAACTAATGATTACCGTGGAAAATGTCTGCAAAAAAATTAACTTGGAAAAACGTCATCAGGCTTTATTGCAACAAATTAACCCGGATGTGAAAATTATCGGTAAAAGTCCGGTTATTAATGAACTCAAAAATCAATTGGAACAAATAAAATCAACACCGTTGCCGGTGCTGTTTTTGGGTCAATCGGGTACCGGAAAAAATTATTATGCCCGCTATCTGCATCAGCTTTCTCCACATAAAAGGGAAGCTTTTATCACCGTTAATGCATCGGCATTATCACGCGATAATCAACGTCGGGAAATTTTTTCTGCTGACGGTTTACTACAAACAGCGGAAGGCGGTACGTTGTATGTTGATGAGGTGATGGATTTGGAAGCCGATACACAGGCTTTATTTACCGTTTTAATTGAAACGGGACAATACAGCGTTGATAATATCACTTATTCGCCGGCGGTGCGGCTATGTTTTGCTTCACAACATAGCCTTAGCGAACTATCGGATAGTACCTTGTTGAAAAAAGAGTTATTCTATCACATTCAAACCATTGCCGTTAAAGTACCGGCCTTAAAGGACTACCACGACGATATTCCGGAAATTATTAATCATTACGTTTATCAATTTGTTGATTATGAAAATTTGCCTTATCGACATTTTTCCATGCAAGCCCTGAATTTTTTACGTCAATACGATTGGCCGGGTAATGTACGCGAGCTAAAAAACTTTGTACAACGGGTTTTAGTGTTAAGTGAGGAAGAAGAAATCAGCCTGTCTTTGGTGGAAAAATTACTGCACCTTCATCGTGACGAAAATCAACAAAAAAATGATATGGTCAGCATCGATTTACCCATTCGTGATGCCCGGGAACAATTTGAAAAGGCTTATTTTATCAGTCAGTTGGAATATTGTCAGGGTAATATTGCCAAGTTGGCGGAGCGGGCGGGTTTGGAACGAACCAACCTGTATCGAAAATTAAAGTCATTGGGTATTCAATACAAATGATTTTTTAAGCTGGTTTTGTTTTTAAAAGTAAAAAATTAATAGTAATACCAATGGATTATTATTTTCATTTATTTTTCTCGTGGTGAACTGAAAACAAAGTGTGTATAATAATCCGCCCCGATAGAAATATTTTTATCTCATCGTTGCCTTTGTCGGGTTTATTCTTTTAACCAATAATAAAAAAACTTTTATGACTAATGCATTGTGGGATAGTTGTCTCGATAATTTGGGTTATGTGCTGGCCGGACAAGATATTGATACGTGGATTAAACCGCTGGATGCGGTTGAAGAAAGCGACGGTTTAACTTTATATGCACCGAATCAGTTTGTCCTTAAAGAAGTCAAAGAAAAATACTTGTCTTCCATTGAATTGGCCGTGAAAAAATTTGAACCGACTTATAAGGTGTCGGTGGTTTACAAGCCGTCCAGTTTATTTGATCAAACAGCCCCCAGAAAATCGGTGGAAAAAGCCAATGGCAAATTTGCCAGCCGTTTAAATCCAGAATTTACCTTTAGCTCTTTTGTTGAGGGAAAATCCAATGAAATTGCCGCCGGATCGGCCTTTGGTGTGGCCAAACAACCCGATGGACGCTTTAATCCGCTGTTAATTTACGGCTCAACCGGATTGGGTAAATCGCATTTGATGCATGCCATCGGTAACTATATCAAAAGCGAACAGGCGAGAAAAAAAGTGGTTTACCAGACGGCGGAACAGTTTGTTGCCGAAATGGTGGATGCCATTGCCAACGGCAAGATTGATGATTTTAAAAAATACTACCGTAGTGTTGATGTATTACTGGTTGATGATATCCAATTTATCGCCGGTAAAGACAAAACTCAGGAAGAATTTTTCCATTTATTCAATACCTTATTTGACGGTAAAAACCAAGTGGTATTGACTTGTGATAAATACCCTAAAGACGTGGATAATTTACAAGAACGTCTGAAATCGCGTTTTGGGGCCGGCTTGTCGGTTGCCGTTGCTCCCCCCGATTTGGAAACGCGTTTGGCAATTTTAAAGAAAAAAGCCGCTTTGTGGGATTTTGACTTGGACGATAAAACCGCCTTTTTTATTGCTGAAAAAGTCCGCTCTCATGTCAGGGATTTAGAAGGGGCGCTAAACAGTGTTTACGTCATGTCGGAATACAGCAAAAAACCTGCCAGCATTGAATTGGCAAAAGTGGCGTTAAGAGACATTTTAAGCTCACAATTACGCCAAATTAGTGTTGAAAATATTCAAAAAACAGTGGCGAATTACTATCATATTAAAGTTTCCGATTTAAAATCTAAATCCCGAAAAGCTACCTTGGCAAAACAGCGGCAAATTGCCATGGCAATCGCCAAACAATTAACCAATTTATCTTACCCCGATATTGGTGAGGCGTTTGAACGTGACCATACAACGGTGATTCATGCCATTAAAAAAGTAGAAGAAATGAAAAATGCCGACCCGCAAATTCGTGAGGATATGACCAATTTGATTATGTCATTGACTTCCTGAAATTAACATTTATTCATTGCTTATTTTCGGTTAGAATAACTCCTTTAACACCAATTAAAATAAAGTTATGAAATTTACCGTTAAACGTGAACACTTATTACCGTTACTCACCCGCGTTAATAGTATTGTTGAAAATAAAAGTACGCAGAAAATTCGCACCCATGTTTTATTAAGTGCCGACGGTGACAATTTATCATTGGTTGGCTTTGATAATGATATTAAAATCTCCGGTACGGTCGCTGTGCAAGTTGAACAACCCGGTGCAACCACGGTGATGTCACTGAAATTATTTGAAATTATTCGCTCATTACCGGCAGCGGCGGAAATTGAAATACAATTGCAGGATAACACCCTGCATGTTATTTGCGGGCAAAGCCGGTTTCACTTGGCGACTATTGAGGCCGAAGAGTTTCCCTTGCCGGATGCCTATACCTTTGAAAAACAATTATCCTTACCGGCACACGAGGTGGTTAATTTACTCAATTTGGTTAAGTTTTCCATGGCATCGAATGATGTTAGGCACTACTTAAACGGTTTATTACTGCATTTTCACCAAGCTGACTTAACGGCGGTTTCTACCGATGGCCATCGCTTATCGGTTGCCGATATCCCCAATACTTTCGGTATTAATGAAGAAAAAGTGATTATTCCACGCAAAGCCGTTGCCGAAGTCATCAGTTGGCTGAGTACACTGGAAAAAAATGTTGAAATTAATTTATCACAGACACACATTCAGTTTACCGCAGGCTCAACGGAAATGACCTCAACGCTGATCAACGCCGAATATCCTGCTTATGAAACGGTCATTCCCGAACCGGCTGAACAATTAATTATTATTCCTAAAGAACCGTTAAAACAAGCACTTAGTCGTGCCAAAATTCTATCCAGTGAATATGGCGTCGGGGTGTCTTTGACCTTTTCACCGTGGAAATTAAATTTAACTGCGAAAAATATGGAAAATGAAAGTGTCGAGGACAGTATTGATATTAATTATGACGGAGAAAGCATAAAAACAGCCTTTAATATCAATTACTTACAAGATATTTTGAATGTTATCGATAACGATAACATTACTTTTTCATTACGGGACAGTCAAAGCAGCTGTTTGATTTATGATGCCAATAAAGAAAATGCTCGTTATATCGTTATGCCGATGAATATTTAATTTTTTCAATAAGATTTGTTTCATCTGGGGGTAGGCAATCCTACCCCTGTTTTTTATACTTTGGTTAACCAATGAAAAGTATCTTTGGCGACACCGCGTTGAATATCGTTTAAGGCTTGGCGTAATTTCATGGTATTTTTCGCTTCTCTACCGTGGTTGACGGTGTACACTGTGTCTTGATAGACGACCTCGCCCACCGGGGCAAGGACAGCGGCCGTGCCCGATAGCGCGATTTCTCCGTCCTTGCTCCAGTCAATCAGTTCAGCGGCAGAAATATCGCGTTCACTCACCGTATAACCCAGCGATTGGGCGACTTGTAGAATGGAGTCACGTGTAATACCGGGTAAAAAGGCAGAGCAAAGTCCCTTGGTCAGTACTTCTTTATCATTAATCAATAAACAATTGGCGGCGGCGGTTTCCTGGACGTCGCCATTTGGGGCAAAAATGACTTGTTGGGCTTGGTATTTTTCCGCCGCAGACATTACCAAACTGAGTGCCGAAGCGTAATTACCACCTGATTTTATTGCACCGATATGCGGTGCACAGCGTAAATCTTCGGTATTCATTAGTACGCGCATTTTATGCTCGGGGGAAAAATAATCGCCCACCGGGGAAATCAGAACAAATAACATGGCGGTTTCGCTGGGGGCGGCAGCCCGGCCGATGGCGGTATCAGTGCCAAACAGGGTGGGTCTGATATAGGCGGAATGTGGAAAAGCAGGTACTTGCTCACGATATTTTGCCAACAAATCAATAATCATTGACTTTAATTGCTTGCCGTCAGGCACCGGTAAATACAGGCCTTTGGCAGAATTTTGCATACGTTTGATATGATCGTCTAGGCGAAAGACATAAATGTCGCCATTGTCGGCTCGAAAGGCTTTCATTCCTTCAAAACACGCGCTGGCATAATGTAAAACGTGGGTCGCCGGGTGCAGAGGCAACGTCTTTGACGATTGAAAAACCGTGTCAGACCAGTTGTGCCCGTCAAATGTAGTCAAAGTAATTTCATCAAAAAATCGAGTGCCGAACGCATTATCCGCCATGGTAATTTCTCCTTTATTTTTTATTGATAGCGTCATGATTTTATCGCGATTCGATAGAGAGAAGCAAGTGCTTTATCCGAGATAGAGACGCCGTGTCTATTGCACAACAGGGCCGGCTATTGGTCAAACAGCGGTGTACTTAAATAACGCTCGCCATTTGAGGGTGTTAGTGTCACAATGTGTTGGCGGGCATATTGCTTGGCCAGCCGGTGGGCAGCAAAAGCCATTGCCCCTGAAGAAATACCGACCAGCAGCCCCTCATTTTTAGCTAAATCTCTGGCTGTTTGCATGGCATCATCGGTACTGACGGTAATAATTTCATCATAAATATCGGTGTTGAGTACGGCGGGAACAAAGCCGGCACCAATGCCTTGAATCGGGTGCGGAGCCGCTTCACCACCGGATAAAACCGGTGACAGCCGAGGCTCGACAGCGACGATTTTAACATGGGGATTTTTTTCTTTAAGATATTGTCCGACACCGCTGATGGTGCCGCCCGTACCGACGCCGGCGACAAAAATATCCACTTGCCCCTGCGTTTGTTGCCAGATTTCCGCCCCGGTGGTTTGATAGTGTATATCGGGGTTGGCGGGATTGGCAAATTGACGGGCAATAAAGACATCATGACGCCCGGCCGCTATTGCCTCGGCCTTCTCCACCGCTCCTTGCATCCCTTGTGCTTTGGGGGTTAAAACCAAGTTCGCCCCGTAAGCTTGTAACAATTTACGCCGCTCAATACTCATGCTTTCCGGCATAACCAAGGTGACTTGATAGCCCTTTGCCGCCCCGATACAGGCCAGGCCAATACCGGTGTTACCGGAAGTTGCTTCGATAATTTCCATGCCTTTTGTTAACTGCCCGCTCTTTTCAGCCTGGTTAATAATGTTGACGGCAATACGATCTTTGACACTGCCGGCAGGATTATAATACTCCAGTTTAAGCAGCACCTTGCTGTCATTGGTCGATAGGGTACGAGAAAGGTACATCGGGGTATTGCCAACCAGTTCGGCGATGTTTTGATAGATATCAGGCATTTTTTTTGACGGGTAAAGCGAGCAAGGATTAATCTTCTTCTTTTAAGGCGTAAATGCCCGGCAAATGACGCAAATAGCCGTGATAATCCATACCACAGCCGTAAATATAGCGGTCTTCAACTTCCATACCGATAAAATCAACGTAAAAATCGTCCACTTTACGCTGATGTTTTTTATCCAGTAAACAACAGGTCATCAAACTGGCAGGCTGGTGTGTTTGCAGTTCTTCAACAATACGTTTTAGGGTAATGCCCTCATCAAAAATATCATCTACTAACAACACATGTTCGTTTTTTAGCTCTAAATCGACGCCGGCTTTCCAAATCAGCTTATCGGTAGCCTGATTATTTTTATAACGGGTGGCATGCAGATAATCCATTTGGTGCGCAAAGGCCAAACGGGTCAGCAAATGCCCGGCGGGAATGAGTCCGCCGTTGAGCACGACCAAAATAATCGGATTAAGGTTGGCATAGTGCAAATTCAGTGTCGTTGCCAATTTATCATAAGCGGCGGCAATACGGTGTTCGGTAATCAAACATTCGCTGCGATTTAAGACGTCTTCAAGCTCTGCGTTGCTGAGGCGGGTGGTGTTTTTATTGTTCATTAAGATGCCTGTTAATAAGAAAGTGTTTTATTGTCATTGTGCATAATTTCGCTGATAACATAACCCGAACCGACAATGTCATTGACTTCCGGGATGAGTTCTTTGCCCCAACGCAATGTCAGGTGCTTGGTCGCCTTGATTTGTACACCGGCGGCAATGGCTTCTTGCAGTAAGGTGGCGATGCTTTTATCGTCATCTTTTAGGGTAGGAATCTCTTCAGCGACGCCTTTGACTAAAATTTCACCGGCACGCCCCGAAAAAATCATTTCTACTTGATAGTCCATGGAGGCGGCAACGGTGGCGTTATAGATGGGTTCGATAATTTCACAAGGGCTTCTCGGGTCACTGTTGCTGACAACAACCAATAATTTTTCCGACATAATGATGTATTTTTGTTAACTTAGAGTTACAAATTATACGCCGATTAAAAATAACTGCAATTTATCCAATCAATTTAGCCTGACGTAACCGGCATAACGCCTGCTGATACAAGTTTTGATTGAGGCAGCCTTTGCGTCGTCGCAGCTTGTTTTGGCGGGCCTGGCGCCGGGGGTTAGGTTCAGGTACTTGACTGGCAAAAGCCATTTTCATATCAGCGTGACAGTTACACAGTAAAATTAAATCACAGTTATTTTTTGCCAGCTTGACACGCTCGGCCATATTGCCATAGGCTGCTGCCCCTGCCATATCCAGGTCATCACTGATAATGCAGCCTTTAAAACCCAATCGCTCTCGCAGGATGGTTTTTAACCACAGCGGGGAAAATCCGGCAGGTAATTGATCTACTTGCGGGTACAAAATATGGGCCGGCATAATGGCCTCGATACCTTCTTTAATCAGGGTGTTAAAGGGCGGTAAGTCGGTTTTTTCCAAGTCGGCAAAATCCGCTGCATTAACCGGCAGCTGTCGGTGTGAATCTACCGCCACGTTGCCGTGTCCGGGGAAGTGTTTACCGACACCGGCCATCCCTGCCTCTTGCATTCCTCGGTAAAAAGCGGTGGCGATTGGGCCGATTTGCCGCACATCCGAATGAAAAGCCCGGTCGCCGATAACAGGGGAAAAATCCGTTTGTACGTCTAACACGGGGGCGAAGCTAAAATCGATGTCGCATTGGGCAATTTCATACGCCATGACATAACCGGCGGCTTTGGTCAACGCCAAGCCTGTGTTTTTATCACGGTCATAAATTTTGCCCAATTCTGCCATAGCCGGAATGGCGGTAAAACCCTGCCGAAAACGCTGCACCCTGCCGCCTTCGTGGTCAACGGCGATGAGCAGCGCGTTTTTTGCCGTCTGTCGAATGGTTTTGATAAAGGCCTTAATTTGTTCGGGATTCTCGTAGTTTCGAGTAAATAAAACCACCCCAGCAGTCAATGGATGTTTTAACCAGGCAACTTCCGTCTCGTTAAGGTTTTTTCCCTGAACACCGAATAAATATAAGGCCGTGTCAGCAATCATTGAAGGGGCTGAAAAAATACCCTGTCAGTTGCACTCTACAGGGTACCATTATTTAGGCTATAAGGCTTTTAAAGCATTGGTAAAACCGGATAGGGAACCTTCCTCGTAAAGGGCTTGACTCCCGAGCATCATCCCCACCTGCAGCTTACTGCCTTTTTTCATTTTCTCGGCGATTTCATTGGTGACGGGAAAAATAGCGTTGCAGCCGGCCGGATCACACACCGTGTAAGGTACCTGGGCAAATTCTTTTTTATCGACGGCAAAGCCCAAACCCGCTTGTAAATTAACGCCCAACGGCACTTTAACAAAGGCAATAGGATTTTTTTGTCCTTTAATTTTACGAATAAAAATATTAACGACGGGGTTTTTATCGGCATCAGAGATGGTTTGCGTAATGCCACAAATATTCTGTTTGTCAATTTTTGTACATTTGCCTTCCCAGGCTTTGAATTTTTGTCCGTTTTTCACCGCATAAGCACTTGGCATTAATGCCGTTAATGATAGAATGGCACCGATTGCTGCTGTTTTGATAAATTGCATTGACTCCTCCAATAGAGCTAGTATTTAAAAATTATCTCGCTATTATAAAAAAAAATCAGCGAATATAAAGTATTAAATCGTAACAATGAAGTGAAGTATAAAAATAAAATGACCAGTGTGAATCATAAAAAAAGACAAAAACGTATCAGAAGGCTGACCGCCACAGCAATAGAACGGTATCAAATGATTGAGCATGGCGACAGAGTGATGGTGTGCTTATCGGGTGGAAAAGATTCCTACGTGATGTTGGATATGTTGATGCAATTACAAAAAAAAGCCCCGGTGCAGTTTGAATTACTGGCTGTTAATCTCAATCAAATGCAACCGGGTTTTGATGAAACCATTTTGCCAAATTATTTGCAGCAACTGGGTGTTGATTACAAAATTATTACCGAAGATACTTATTCCATTGTCACCGATAAAATTGAGGCGGGTAAGACGATGTGCAGTTTATGTTCGCGTTTACGACGGGGCATTTTATATCGTTGTGCTGCGGAAAATCGCTGCAACAAAATTGCTTTGGGACATCATAAGGACGATATTTTAGAGACATTTTTCTTAAATATTTTCTTTGCTGGTACATTAAAAACCATGCCACCGAAACTACGCAGCGACGATGGTCGGCATATTGTCATTCGACCGTTAGCCCTGGTTGAGGAAAAAGATTTAACAAAATATGCCGAAATAAAGGCGTTTCCAATTATTCCATGTAATTTATGCGGTTCGCAGGAAAACCTGCAGCGCCAGACGATTAAAGCGCTGCTGGCCGGGTGGGAAAAAGAGTATCCGTATCGCAAAAACAGCATTTTTAAAGCCTTGGCCAATGTTGCTCCCTCACATTTGTTAGATACGGATTTATTTGATTTTGCCAAGTTGCAAAGCGGTCAAACGGAAGACAACGACCATTCGTGGCTATTACCCGACCGGGGAAAACAACCTGCCGGTGGTGCGTTTATTAAGGCGGATGAAAAGCCGATTGTGTTTAAACCTTAGTGGTGCAGCCTATTTGGCTATATAATCCAGCTTAACCGCAGAAAAACTGCCTAACAGCGCGCGTGTATTTTGGTGCTGCGATAAGGGTGCCGGGGTTTCAATCATGATTGCCTGCTGAATATTCCTCCAGTCTTTGCCCTGTAAACGACGGGTATTTAATGCCATTTGCAGGGCCGGCAGGGTCGGGTTAAAGGCGGCATTTTCGGCATAACGTCCGGTGACAATTTGCCCGTCCTCGTACTGCAAGGCAATACCGCTTTTACTGCCGCTGTAAGGGGCGTGGCTGTTTTCGTATGCCCATTCCGCCATCACCGTTATATTATTTTTATCGCTGGGTATTGTTTGTGGCCCTAAAATGCGCTTATCAATGTTTAGGTCATTCGGGCCAAAGGCATCCGGCAGATAATAAGACAAAGATTTGGCCGAACTGTCAGGCAATTGAATACGGAAATTATCGGCTAAGTTGACCTCGTTGATAAACTGGCGACAATGCCCGCAGGGCGGGTAATTAATCACTAACAAGGCCAAATCCTCGGCGCCGTGTGTCCAGGCATTGGCAATAGCGCTTTGTTCGGCGTGTATCACTTGCCCGATATGGGTATCGGTAAACTCAAAGTTTGCTCCCGGATAGGCATTGCCCTGACTGTCAACTGCTATCGCGCCAACATAAAAATCAGAGACCGGGGCAACGGCAAAGCTGGTTGCCAGCGGCAATAAAGACAGTCCCAGTGCAGATAACCCCGGTGTTTCAGCGGGTTGAGCTTCCTGTAACTGACTGACCAACTGAGCGGGTAAATAATCGAGTGCATGCGTCAAGCCGTAAGTCCATAGTAACTCGGCTTGCCGATTGGGTAATTGCTTTATCGCAGTACGGGTTGTTATATTCATCGTCGTTTGGCGGAGAATCCGATTAATCAGTGTTCATTGCTTGCTTTTTATCTTAAAATAGCTTTATCATTCTAACCATTAAGCCAGCCGGAGTAAACCATGACGGAGCAACACGACGATAAATACTGGGCAAAATTAGCCCTGTCACTAATGGATTTAACCAGTCTCAATGATAATGACACGGATGCTGTTATCAATGAATTATGTCTTGCCGCCAAGACAGCACACGGGCATACGGCTGCGGTTTGCGTTTATCCGGCCTTTATTAAGGCGGCAAAAGCTGCCTTGGCAAAACAAGACGTACCGCAGGTTAACGTTGCCACCGTGACCAACTTTCCCCACGGTAATGACGACGTGCACAGAGCGGTGGCTGAAACTCGGGCGGCAATAGCCGAGGGTGCCGATGAAGTCGATGTGGTCTTTCCTTACCGTGCCTTGATTGCCGGCAATACGGCTGTCGGGGCAAGATTAGTTGCCGAGTGTCAAGCTGCTTGTCAGGGCAAAACGCTGAAGGTGATTATCGAAAGCGGCGAGTTAAAAACACCCGAATTCATTAAACAAGCCAGCGAAATCGCCATCGCCGGCGGCGCGAATTTTATCAAAACCTCAACCGGCAAGGTGCCTGTCAATGCCACCTTGGCGGCGGCTGAAACGATGTTAAATGTCATTAAGAACAGTGGTAAAACAGTTGGTTTTAAAGCGGCCGGCGGTGTACGCAGCAGTGCAGAGGCACGAGCCTATTTACAGCTGGCGGCAAAAATTATGGGTGAAGATTGGATAAGTGCAAAGACTTTCCGTTTTGGTGCCTCGGGATTGTTGGGCAGCTTATTAGCTACCCTAAATGATGAGAAAGCACAGGAAAATAGTGCTACTTATTAGGTATCTCGTGACTACAATACCTAACTTTTGTCTATATAAAAAGGAGAGAAATATGTTAATTCAAGAAATTATTAAACAGAAACGGGACAAGCACCCTTTGTCCGACGAGGCCATTACCGAGTACGTGCGTGGTGTTACCGACAACAGCGTTAGCGAAGGACAAATTGCGGCCATGTGTATGGCGATTTTTTTTAATAAACTAACGATTGCAGAACGTACTGCCTTAACCTTGGCGATGCGTGATTCCGGGCGCGTTCTGCAGTGGGCGCAGGCAAATCTGGACGGCCCGGTGGTGGATAAACATTCAACCGGGGGGGTGGGTGATGTGGTTTCACTGATTCTCGCCCCGATGCTGGCGGCTTGCGGTGCTTACGTGCCGATGATTTCCGGGCGCGGTTTGGGGCATACCGGCGGGACCCTGGACAAGTTATCGGCCATTCCGGGCTTTGACACTTTTCCCGATCCGGAAAAATTACAACATATGGTTAAAACGGCCGGGGCGGCCATTATCGGGCAAACCCCGGATTTGGCACCGGCGGACAAACGTATTTATGCCACCCGTGATATTACCGCTACAGTAGAGTCCATCGATTTAATTACCGCTTCCATCTTGTCGAAGAAATTGGCCGAGGGGCTCGATAGCCTGGTGATGGATGTCAAAGTCGGTAACGGGGCCTTTATGCCAACCTATGAGGATTCGCTTGCCTTAGCACAATCGATTGTTGAGGTAGCTAACCACGCCGGTTGCCAAACCACTGCATTGCTGACTGATATGAACCAGGTATTGGCCAGCAGTGCCGGTAACGCCGTCGAAGTACGCGAGGCGGTACAATACTTACGCGGGGAAAATATTAATCCGCGTTTGCACGCTATCAATATGGCACTGTGTGAACAGCTGCTGATTAACGCTGAATTGGCCAAAGACAATACCGACGCCAGGGAACAACTGCAATCGGCACTGGATAGCGGCAAGGCGGCGGAATACTTTGCCAAAATGGTAACGGAGCAGGGCGGCCCGGCGGATTTTGTTGAGCATTACGATAATTATTTGGCCCAAGCCCCTGTGATTAAACCGTTGCCTGCCCCGCATGCCGGCGTCTTGCGGGCCATGGATACGCGCAGCATCGGTCTTGCCGTCATTGGCTTAGGCGGCGGCCGCCGTGTGGCCAGTGATACGATTGATGTTAGCGTCGGTTACGATGCCATACTTGCCCTGGGAAGCAAGGTAGAAAAGGGAACACCGTTGGCAACCATTCACGCCGGTGATGAAAGCAGCTGGCAGGCGGCTGCCGAGGCGTTTTTGGCTGCGGTAACCATTGACGGGGGGGATTATCAACCGACAGCAACGGTTTATCAGGTGGTGAAGTAAAGAATTTATTGGTGGATGCCGATAAAAATCTTTTTACAGCATAATCAGCGCAAAATGCGTATAATGTAATATATTGAAATAAAATAATTTTTTAATTTTTGGCACGGATTAAGCTTTATATTTAGCGGTTATAAACCAAACTTTAATTTATTAATGGAGAAATAAAATGAAAAATTTGCAAAAAGGTTTTACGCTAATCGAGCTAATGATTGTTATCGCTATTATCGGTATTTTGGCTGCTTTGGCACTGCCTGCGTACCAAGATTATACGGCCCGTGCTCAGGCGGCTGAAGGTTTTAAAACAACCTCCGGGTTGCAAAGTGATATCGCTGTTTTCTTGGCAGACCAAAATCGTTGGCCTAAAGCTGGTGATATTGACGGTGAAGATAAACTGGTCGGTAAGTACTTCCCTGCAGGCGGGGTTACTCTTACTGGTGGTGATGCGTCTAATGTTGCGACGCCAACAACTGTATCTGTAATTAATGTTAAGTTCGGTAGTGGTGCTAACAACGGTAAGACTATGACGTTAACTCCTAAGTTGGGTGCTTCTGGTCAGGTTGCTGGCTGGACTTGTGCCGGTGGTGGTACACCAGCATTGGAGAAGAAGCGTTTACCAAGATCTTGTCAACGATAAGAACTACAACGTAACAAGACATTTTAAGTTAAAAAAGTCTAAGAGGCTCCCAAATGTCGTTTGGGGGCCTTTTTACTAAAACTAAAGGGTATCAATTAGAATTATTAGTTAATTAAGCATTATTGCTTTTATCGGTAAGAAATGTTAATTTGAGCTTAATGATGGAGAGAGGAATATGAAAAATTTACCAAAAGGCTTTACGCTAATCGAGTTGATGATTGTTATCGCTATTATCGGTATCTTGGCTGCCTTGGCATTGCCTGCCTATCGCGATTATATTGCTCGCGCACAAGCAACGGAAGGTTTTAAGGTGTCTGCCGGCGTACAAAGTGATGTTGCAATATTCTATATGACAGAAAATAAAATGCCTACTACAACGGATATTCCTAATATCAGTAAACTAAAGGGTAAGTATTTTGTGCAAGGGGATGTAAAAATAGCTTCTGGCGGCGTCATTAAGATTAAATTTACCAAAGGTGCTAACAACGGTCAAACAATGGAATTAAAACCCCTAACAGGTGGTGCGAGTGGACAAATTGCTGGTTGGCAATGTGACGGCTTCACTGATAAAAGTCGTTTACCAAAATCTTGTCGCTAAAACAGCCAGCAATCCGAATTATTGATAAATGGCGTAATTTATGGCAAAAGATTATATTGTTAATCAAGCAAAAATGACTGAATAAAAACTACAATTCTGTTACAATCGGTCGTCTTAGATATTAATAATCTTCTTGTTATGACCGTTTCCACTTTAACGATCTGGTTGGCTGCTCACCCCGTTGAAAGCCTGATTGCAGCGTTTTTCTTTGTTGTGATTTTGGCTTTATTTTTTGCCCTGAATCGTATCAAAGCAGCCTTGTCTGATGCTCTGGCACAGCGGCAAATGTTGCAGCAGCAATTGGATAGCGACAATGAAACCCTGAAAATCGCATTAAATAAGCTGTCGGAATCGTTGGCGATTCGCAGCCAGCATTGGGAAAATTTATCCCGGCAGCAACACCAACACTTTCGCCAGGAAAGCGAACTGAGTAAAAACACCTTATCCAACGCCATCAACCGGCTGACGGAAGGCTTGCATCACCAACAACAACAGCAACAGGAAACTTACAGCCAAAGCTTTCTTAATTTGCAACGCCTTATTGCCGAACAACTGAAAAACCAAACCGAGCAAGTCCGGCAAAATGTCGATAGTCTGAATAAAACCACGGAAAACCGCCTCAAGGAGATTGCCACGGCGGTAAACCGGCAATTGCAGCAGGGGATGCAAAAAACGCAAACCACTTTTACCGATATACAACAACGCCTGTCGGTTATTGACGAGGCACAGAAACGCCTTGACCACCTGTCCGGCAACGTGGTTTCGCTGCAAAACGTGCTGACCGATAAAAAGACCCGCGGGGCTTTTGGTGAGGTGCAGTTACAGACCATTGTTGAAAACGCCTTGCCGCCGCAGTTTGTCGATTTTCAATATACCCTGGCGAATAATAAACGGGCGGATTGTATTATTCACCTGCCGGAGCCCGGCGGCGATATGGTCATTGATGCCAAATTTCCCCTGGAAAGTTATCGCCGGCTGATGGATGATAATCAAAACAGTGTCGTCATCAGCCAACACTTTAAAAAAGACATTAAAAAACACATTAGCGATATTGCCGGTAAGTACATTTTTCCACCGCAAACGGCGGAATCGGCGATTTTATTTATCCCGGCCGAAGCCATTTTTGCCGAAATTCACGCCAATCACCCGGACTTGGTTGCCTTTGCCCAACGTCAGCAGGTCTGGCTGGCCTCGCCCACCACGCTGATGGCGATTCTGGCAACGGCAAAATCGGTGATTAAAGACGATGCCACGCGTCGCCAAGCCCATATTTTACGCGAACAATTACACCGCCTGCGTAGTGACTTTGAGCGTTTTCAACAGCGGATGGATAATCTGGTCAAGCACATTGACATGGCCAACCGCGATGTCGCTGAAGTCAGCACGTCGGCCAATAAAATCAGCAGCCACTTCCGTCAAATTGAGGCGACCGAAAGCTGGGATAAAACGACAATAATCGGCGACGAGAAATCGTCTAAAGCGGAGAAAGAATAAATTGACACAGATTATCCGCCTGTGCACGATATAAAGACGTATCGAACGCGCCGCACCATAAAACAGCGCTTATCGGTTGGGATAAGCGTGAAAATACGATACAATCGATAGTTGTTATGCAAATTGAATGATGACAGTGTGTCATTAAAAATAATATGTCGTTAAAAATAAAAAAAACAAACACGCAATTTAACCGCATCGGTATTATTGGTAAATACGGTGATAATGACGTTTCCGAGACCATCGCTTTGGTTTTACAGGTAATTGATGAATTAAACGGCAAAGCTTTACTCGATCAAAGCACTGTGCGTGACGGTTTTTGTGGCAAAACGCATCATCCGACGGTGGATAGAAAAACCTTGGTCGAGCAGGCCGACTTAGTCGTTACGGTGGGTGGTGACGGTTCTTTTTTGGCCTCCAGCCGTACCGTTGTTGATTTAGGTAAGCCGATTATCGGCGTGAACATGGGCCGATTGGGTTTTTTAACCGATATTTCCCCGGATGAAATCCATTCCGTCTTACACGAGGTGCTGATTGGCAAGTATCTGCCCGAGGAGCGTGTTGTCTTAAGTTGTCAAGTGATTCGCCATAAGCAGGTCATTGAAGAAGCTATCGGCATTAATGATGTCGTGATTCACAAACGTTCGGTTGCTCGTATGATTGAGTTGGATGTTTATATCGACAATCGTTTCTTGTCGTCTTATTGGGCGGACGGGCTGATTGTCTCCAGCCCGACCGGCTCAACCGCCTATGCCTTGTCCTCGGGCGGGCCGGTTTTGCAAAGTAATTTAGAGGCATTGGTGCTGGTGCCTATTTGTCCTCACACCTTGACGCAGCGCCCCATCGTTATCGCCGCCAATGCCGAACAACGTATTGAAATTACCGAAAATAATGACAATAATTTACAAGTCAGTATAGACGGACAAAAAGAAATTCCCCTGCAAATCGGTGATATCGTGCGTATCACCCAACACCATAAAAAATTAACTATTTTCCACCCTTGCGATTATAATTATTTACGGCGTTTGCGGAAAAAACTGGGTTGGGGCAGCAACCCTAAATAGCCCGTCGAGAGAAAACCATGTTAGCCAGTATTTACATTAAAAATTTCGCCATTATTGACGAAAAGACCCTGACTTTTGCCGAGGGGTTTAACGTTCTGTCGGGGGAAACGGGGGCGGGTAAATCGATTTTGATTGATGCCTTGGGCTTACAATTGGGTGATAGAGCCGACAGCGGCTGGATTCGCCACCAGACCTCGCGTTGTGAGATTCAGTCGGCTTATCAACTGCCGACAGACAGTCCCATCCGGCAGTGGCTGAATGACAACGAATTTGACGATGAGGACAGCTGTCAATTGCGCCGAACCCTGTCAGCCGGCGGTAAATCCAAATGTTATATCAACGCTATTCCCACGACACTGGGCAATAGCAAAATAATCGGTGAGATGCTGGTGGATATTCACGGCCAGCACGCCCATCAATCGCTGACCTCGCCGGAAAAGCAATTGGCATTATTGGATCATTTTGCCGGGCACGGCGAGTTATTGGAAGCGGTTAAATCCGCCTATCAAGTTTGGCAGGCCTTGTTAAAAAAACAAGGTGAATTACAACAGGGGGAGGACAGCCTCAGTGATCAATACGAGTTATTGTGTTACCAATTAGCGGAATTAAGCGATGCCAACGTTACCACCGATGAGTTTGACCGGTTGTCGGAACAACACAAAACACTGTCTTCGGGGCGGGAAATAATGCAGTTATCGGAAAGTTTACAGCATGACATTAACCGGGGACTGCAAGCACAATTGAGTCGTTCGCTTGGCATCAGTGAAAAAATCGCTGCACTTGACCCCCGCTTTGCTGAAGTTAACGATTTATTGCAGCAAGCCGAAATTTACGTGGATGAAGCCGCCGGTTCACTTAGCCGTTATGTCAGCGCCCTGGAAATTGACCCGGAGCGGCTGCAGCAGGTTGAAACCCGGATGACGGAGCTACACGATTTGGCCCGCAAACACCGTGTTGATCCCGGGGCGTTGACCGCCTTACAGGATCAGCTAAGTGAGCGGCTGGAAAATTTACAGCGCTCCATGACGCAACTGAAAAACATTGAGCAAGACATTGCCAAAGCCGAGGCGGCATACCGGCAAGCGGCCGAGAAGCTAAGTCAAAGCCGTCAGACTGCCGGACAAAACTTATGCGATGCCGTCCACCGGCAGTTAGGGCAGCTTAGTCTGGAAAATGCCTGTTTTCGCATTGATTATCAAAACAGTGTCGCTAAAGCCAGCGGCACTGACAGGATTACTTTTATGTTTGCTCCTAACCCCGGGCAAGGCGAAAGGCCTTTGCACAAAATTGCTTCCGGCGGGGAGTTGTCACGTCTTAGTTTGGCGATACAGGTTGCTTCGGTCGCCCATAAATCCGATGCCACGCTGATTTTTGACGAGGTCGATAGCGGTATCGGCGGGGCAACGGCAGAAGTTGTCGGGCGTTTATTAAAAACCCTGTCACAATACAATCAGGTGCTTTGTGTTACCCATCTGGCACAAGTCGCCGCTTTTGCCGACCAACACATTAAAATTAGTAAGCACGTGATTGGTAAGGAAACCTTCACTGATTTCCACGTTCTTGCCGATAGCGAGCGTGTTGAAGAGCTGGCCAGAATGAGCGGCGGTATTAAGAAAGACAAAAAAACGTTAGAACACGCTAAAAATCTGCTCGATAATGCGGTACAATTTAGCAAAACACTGAATGACAGTTAAGGAGATGTGATGAAACTAATAAGAACCCTTTGTTTGGTTATTGTCGTTTCGCTGGTAACGACCGGTTGTCACTGGCTCAATTATCGTATTGAGGTTGACCAGGGTAATGTGATTGACAAGCAAACACTGTCCCGATTACAACCGGGGATGAGTAAAGAACAAGTTAAACAGGTGCTTGGCACGCCGTTGTTGACCGATATGTTTCATGGTAACCGTTGGGACTATGTGCAGTATTACAGGGGTGGGCGCAAGCAAAAAGTCCAGCAGGGTAAAGTATCATTATTCTTTACCAACGGGGTGTTAAGCCATATCAAGGCGGATGAGTTGGCGGAAATTAAAAGCGAAAAACTACCTTACAGCATTCTATCGCAATAGCACGGAAAAGTCATGACTGAACAAACGGATTTTGGCTTCCAGAAAGTCGATGAAGATAAAAAAGAAAGCTTGGTTGCCGGTGTTTTTCATTCGGTGGCGGACAAGTATGACGTGATGAATGATGTGATGTCAGCCGGTGTGCATCGTTTTTGGAAGTATTACGCGGTGCTGGTTGCCGATGTTCGCCCGAATATGCAGGTATTGGATTTGGCTTCCGGTACTTGTGATTTGGCCATTAAAATGGGCAAGCAATTGGCCGGCACGGGGCGGTTGGTGGCATCGGACATCAATGACAGTATGTTATCCATTGGACGCGACCGGATGACGGATAACGGTTTAGTGAAAAATGTTGAATTTCAAATTGCCAATGCCGAGGCACTGCCCTTCGCCGATAACAGCTTTGACCTAGTGACGATGGCCTTTGGTTTGCGTAATGTTACCCATAAGGAGAAAGCCTTGGCGGAGATTTATCGCGTCTTAAAACCGGGGGGTAAGTGTTTGGTGTTGGAATTTTCCAAGCCGATTGATGCTGCGTTGGGTAAAGTCTATGATTTTTATTCGTTTAATGTGCTGCCGAAAATGGGCAAAGTGATTGCTCAAGACGAAAAAAGCTACCGTTATCTGGCTGAGTCCATCCGTATGCATCCTGATCAGGAAACCTTGAAGGCGATGTTTGATGCAGTGGGTTTTAAGGTTACCAAGTACCAAAATTTATCGGCCGGGATTGTCGCTTTGCATCAAGGCATTAAGGTATAGTGATGCTGCCAAGGTTATCATTATCCCATTTATTTGCTGCTTTGCTGAATTTGGCAGCAGAAACCAACCGCCAGGCCGATGTTACCCCGTTGGAGGGCAGAAGTTTTGCCGTCGTCATTGATGAACTGCCGCAAGATATCGCCATTAGGGTGGCAAACGGTAAGGTGCTGGCTCTGGATGAAGACGAGATTATACACGCCGATGTCACGGTTTCCGGCAATATTAAAGCCATTGTCAATATGATACAAGATGAAGCAAGCGGATTGGATAGCGATGAATTGTATATTACCGGAAAAATCAGCACGGCGAAGTATTTTCAGCATTTTCTTGCCTCTCTGTCCGTCGATTGGCAGGGCTTTTTCGGCAAATTTTTGCCCGATACAATGGCCGGCAAAGCGGCTGAGGCGACGGAGCAGGGACTGCATTTCGTCAGGGGCGGCGGTGAAAAATTAGTGGCGGGTTTACGCACTTATTTGCTTGAAGAAAAAAAATTACTGGTTACACGGTCTGAATTCGAGCAGTTACAGCGGCAAATACACCAGTTGCACCAGTATTTGGATGAACTGCTTAAGCGCTTTAAGCCAACGTTATAGGTCTTTTTATGTTGCACGGTTTTTTTCGCTTTTTTGTTGTTTGGCACACGCTGGTTAAATACGGCATCGAGCAGTTGATCCCTCGTACGCGGCTGTCGTTTGTCGTCACTTTTTTGACTTATTTGATGCCCGTCGCCTGGTTTCGTCAATTGGATGAACCGGTAGAAGTGCGTATTCGCAAGGTATTAGAAGAGCTGGGTCCGGTTTATGTTAAGTTCGGCCAAGCCATTTCCACCCGTCCCGACTTGCTGCCACCGGAAATAGCCGGTGAGTTGGCTAAATTACAGGATGAAGTGCCGCCATTTCCTTATGAAGAGGCGGTTAAAATTATTGAAAAATCACTAAAAAAACCGATTCGGGCTGCTTTTGCCGAATTCGATAATACCGTGTTGGCTTCCGCCTCGATTGCCCAGGTGCACACCGCGACCCTGCACAGCGGTGAAAAGGTAGTGGTTAAGGTCGTTCGCCCCAATATCGACAGAACCATTCTGGGTGATTTGAGATTGATGTATGTGTTCGCCGGTTTTGTTAATTTATTGTCTGCCGATGCCAAATTATTACGTCTGCCGGAGGTGGTTGACGAATTTGAAAAAACCATCAGTAAAGAACTGGATTTAATGCAAGAAGCCGCCAACGGCAGTGCCTTACGCGAGAATTTTAAGGACTCCGATATTCTCTATATCCCGAAAATTTACTTCGATTATTGCAGTAAAAACGTCTTGGTGATGGAGCGTATTTTTGCCGTTTCCATTGGTGATATTGATACTCTGAAGGCTCACAACGTCAATTTGAAAAAGCTCGCTGCTCACGGGGTGACCATTTTCTTTACACAGGTTTTTTATCACCAATATTTTCACGCCGATATGCACCCCGGTAATATTTTTGTTGATGTGTCCGACCCGGAAAACCCCAAATACGTGGGCTTGGACTTTGGTATTATGGGCAGCTTAAATGACGAAGATCAATATTACCTGGCGGAAAATTTCCTTGCCTTTTTCAATCGTGATTATCGCCGCGTAGCGCGTTTACATATTGATTCCGGCTGGGTGCCTTCCTATGTCAAAGTCACCGATTTTGAATCGGCGATTCGTAAAGCCAGTGAGCCGATTTTCGGCAAACCCCTGAAAGAAATTTCCTTTGCCCAATTTTTGTTAACGCTGTTTCAAACCGCCCGCCGTTACGAGATGGAGGTCCAGCCGCAGTTGGTGCTGTTACAGAAAACTTTCTTTAATATCGAGGGCTTAGGGCGGGTGTTATATCCCGATTTGGATTTGTGGGAAACCGGCAAACCGATTTTGGAAAAGTGGATGAAGGACCAGTTCGGTGCAAAAGCGTTTTATCATAAAATCAAAGACCACGCCGGTGAATACAGTGAACTGATTGCCGAATTACCGCGTCTGGTCCGTCACAACTTAAAAGAAAACGAGGCGGCCAAACGGCGGCAAAATCGTCGTTTGATTGAGGGGGTATTGGCCGGTTTCGTATTACTGTTGTTGTTTCAACCGCAACTGTGGGGCGGGGCAATAACGCGTTATGGCTTAAGCGGCTTATTGTTGCTTCTGTGGTGGCGGGTATTTTTTAGAAAAACACGATAACTACAGTGATGTGAAGTCATTTCCGCTACAAGGCATGCCGTCAAAGGCAGTATCAATAAATACGGCAAGACTACGGCAAGACGATGTAACGCAGTAGCAGGCGGTTTACTATAATAGCCAAGCAGTTGTTAGCGTACCTATGCGTATCTATGCAAGTGGTGCCCGGGAGAGGACTTGAACCTCCACGACCTTGCGGTCACTAGCACCTGAAGCTAGCGCGTCTACCAATTCCGCCACCCGGGCAAAGCGATACAGAGGTGGTATAGCTTATCATTGTTTGTGCGCTTGTCAACCAACTTGCCGTTAACCAGGGTATTTTTTATCATGCAGCACACCGCAGCCATTGCGTGGCAACGGCCTTGTCGGGTAAGGTGCATGGGCAGTGATAACATCCGGCAGCCATAACATTGTAAAGACAGGAAAGCCTACTCAAATAAGGCAAGCACGGAGGCCGGCGGACGCCCGATTACCGCCGCCTGGTTATCCACCACGACAATCGGGCGTTCAATCAGTTGGGGGTTTTTTACCATCGCCTCAATCAATTTATTGTCGTCCTTTTCTTCTTTGAGATTAAGTGCTTTATAGGTGCTTTCTTTGATTCGCATCAACTCCCGCACCGATGAAAAACCCAATAATTTTACCAATTCTTTAATCTCTGCTTGACCCGGTACGTCTTGTAAATATAATCGGGTAGTGAAATCAATGTGATTTTCCTCGAGCAACTTAACGGTTTCGCGAGACTTGGAACAGCGGGGGTTATGATAAACGGTTACTTGCATAGACTGACTCCTGAACAGGCTGAATATTAACGATGTGTAGCATTATACCTCAGCCGTATAGTCTGTCCATTTATCTATGCTTTTCTCCTGATGTATTAACAAGGTTATGATGAGTTGCGAAAAAAAACAAAATGTAAGCGCTACGGTGATCAATATTGTCGGGCGGCAGGCGAGGATTCGCTTGCATACCCCGCAACAACAAAGCTGCCAACATTGTCAAACGCAGGGTGGCTGCCGCTCTTTGTCGTTATATCAATTACTGTTTGCCAATCGTCCCATTCATATCGATAACCAAGACTATCACATCGGGCAGCAACTGCAACTGCAATTTCCCGACAGTTTAATTTTACAAACGGTGGGGTTGTTGTTGGGTTTGCCTTTGCTCGGTTTTATTGTCGGGGTGGTTATTGCCACGCCCATACACGAATTGGCCGGGTTTGTTTTGGGTATCGCTTGTGCTTCTGTCGGTATTTGGCTGGGCAAACGCTACCTACATAAGAATTTGTCTCGTCAGTTGTTAATCATTGTATAAAATACACATAATCCGATGAAACTGCTATAATACCGGTAATCATACAAAACATCATCAGGAGAAACATTATGCCTTTTTCTGTTTCACCGGCGTTAATCGTTGGTATTTTAATTGTTATTTTGGCGGTTTGGACGCTGAAAAAGGGGATTTATTTTGTTCCGCAAGGGTATAACTATGTGGTTGAGCGCTTGGGTAAATACGTAACAACCTTTGACCCCGGCCTGCATCTGATGATTCCCTACATTTACAGTATCAGTGCCCGCGTTAATATGAAAGAGCAAGTGTTGGATGTGCCTTCGCAAGAGGTTATTACCAAAGACAATGCCATGGTGACTGCCAACGGGGTAGTTTTCTATCAGGTTGTCAATGCCTCGCAGGCTGTTTATGAAGTCAATAATTTGGAATACGCCATCTTGAACTTAACACTGACCAATATTCGTACGGTGATGGGCTCAATGGATTTAGACGAATTATTATCCAAGCGTGATACCATTAATGCACAATTGCTTGGCGTGGTTGATGAGGCAACCTCACCTTGGGGTATCAAAGTGACGCGTATAGAAATCAAAGATATTGATCCACCAACCGATTTGGTTGAGGCCATGGCCAGACAAATGAAAGCCGAACGGGAAAAACGTGCCAATATTTTAGAAGCCGAGGGTTTTAAACAGGCGGCTATTCTAAAAGCTTCGGGGGAAAAAGAATCAGCCATTTTACAAGCTGACGGGGAAAAAGAGGCGGCTTTTCGTGAAGCTGAAGCGCGTGAGCGTTTGGCCCAAGCCGAAGCCGAGGCCACGCGTATGCTCTCCGAATCCATCGAAACCGGCAATGCCCAGGCCATTAATTACTTTGTCGCGCAAAAATACGTTGAGGCCATGGGTAAGTTTGCTGATTCCAGTAACCAAAAATTAATGGTACTACCGTTGGAAGTGACTAATTTAATGGGCAGCATCGGCGGTATTGCGGAAATTGCCAAAGAGGCAATGGACAAGCAAAAAGGTCAATCTTAAGGGGCTGATATGGACTTTTTAATTGATCCTTTTTTTTATAATTGGCTGATTTTGGGTGCGGTTTTCCTTATTATAGAGGTCGCCACCTTTACGCTGTTATTTTTGTGGTTAGCGATTGCCGCCGTTATTTTGGCGGGTATTAGTTTTGTCTTCCCGCAAATGCCGCTGACGACACAGTTATGGATTTTTGCCATTATTTCGGTGTTATCGGTGATTATTTGGCACCGAGTGTTCAGGAAAACCCAAGAACGCATCGGTGATAAAAAAATGAATAATCGCGCCGCGCGTTATATCGGGCGTTCTGCCACTTTATCCGAAGCGATTGTCAACGGACACGGTAAAATCCAGATTGAAGACAGTTTTTGGCGCGTTACTTGTGAGCGCGATTTACCCAAGGGGACAAACGTTGAAATTATTGCCGCTGACGGTGTGATTTTGACGGTTAAGCCGAAATAAAACGGGCCATGCTGCGGATTAACATCGGTTTTGTGTGCTTGTGGCTGTGGGCGGCGGTACTGACACCACCGCCGGCAGCCGCTGCACCGGTGACAAAAAGCTGGTCGGTTAATCAGCACAATTTCCGCGCCGTGGCGGTTTCACCCGCACAAATTTCTTTGCACTGGAAAAACCGCAAAGGCCAACCTTATCACTCGTTCGGTGCCTTAAAATCCGATTTGCAGCGGCAAGGTAAAGCGGTGCTTACCCTGATGAATGCCGGTATTTACGGCAAAAACGACCAGCCCGCCGGGCTGCATATCGAAGCGGGTCAGGTTCTGCATCCGTTAAACACGCAACGCGGAAAAGGTAACTTTCATTTGCGCCCTAACGGGGTGTTTTTCATTACCCAAAAAAATCAGGCCCGTATCGTCAGCACGGCTGCCTATCGACAGCGCTATGCCAACAAGCATCGCGGCATTCGTTTGGCGACACAATCCGGCCCGATGCTGCTAATTAACGGTAAAATCAATCGACGCTTTATTGCCAGCGCCGTTTCCCCGTATCAACGCAATGCCGTTTGTACGAGCAAGAAAAACAAGGTTTGGTTTTTAATTACCGATAGTTATACAAAAACCAACCTTTATACCTTTGCCAAAGCGGCAAAACGCCTGGGTTGTTATCAGGCCCTTTATCTGGACGGCAGCATTTCCAAACTGTATCAGCGTGGTGTCAATTCAACTTTTCATTTTGGCCATTATGTTGGCATACTGGCCGTGAGCGAGTGAAATATCTGCGATAGTCATGGTTTTTAGACATTCTTTTGCGTATAATGACCGTCTTTGTTGATATGCATAACAGGGCTGTGAATGATGACATTTATCGAATTTTTTCAAAGTAATATTATCTTTTTTATCGCCGGTTTCGGTATTCTGGCGTATTTATTGTTTTTGGAAGTAAACGGGGCGAAAACCCGCGGTTTAAACCTGACTCCGGTGGAATTTACCCGCCGTATTAATGACGGGGCCATGCTGATTGATTTACGCCGGGCCGATGATTACCGTCACGGCCATATTGCCGGGGCAAAACATATCGCGATGGATGATTTAAGCAATCACTTTAGCGGCCTAAAAAAAGACAAAGCGGTTGCCCTGTATTGTTACAGCGGTGGTTTTTCTGCCAAAGCCATCAGACAAATGAAAAAAGCCGGTTTTACCGATGTCGCCCATCTGGCCGGTGGCATAACCGCCTGGCAGCGCGAAAATCTACCCACAACAAAAGATTAATATCAGGGTTCTGATTAATGAGTTTATCATTATTTATTGGCAAACGTTATGTCACTGCCACGCGGGGCAGAGGGTTTGTTTCCGTCTTTTCCATCATTTCGGTTGTTGGTATCACCCTTGGTATTATGGCACTGATTGTGGTGATGTCGGTCATGAACGGGGTGACCGGAGAAGTACGGGATAAAATCCTGTCAATGACGGCACATACAAAAATTGTCAGCACGAATAACATCGGCTTAGCGAAAGATACCGATATTTCTCCATTCATCAAAAACGAAAAAGAGGTGCTGGCATCGGCACCGTTTATTGAGGGACAAGCCTTAATCGGTATTGGGCAAAGCTACAACGGTGTGCAAGTTAAGGGTGTTGATCCCAATACCGAGGCCAGTGTTGCCGACGCTCTGGCGGATATGGATGATACGTTGAAGACGCTGACCGAGGGCAGCTTTAACGTGATGATAGGACAAAATTTGGCCAATCAACTGGGCGTAGGTGTTGGCGATAAAATTACCGTGGTTGTCCCAAAAACCACCGCCACGGCGGCGGGTATTGTCCCGCGCATCAAACGTTTTAAAGTCTCGGCGATTTTTCATTCCGGCCATTATTTATATGATACCGGTTTGATTTTAATCAATATTAATGATGCGGAAAAATTGTTTCAGCGTGGTGATCATATTGATGGTTTTCAGTTAAAACTGGATGATTTATTTAAAGCTCAAGGTTTGGTCGAGCGCTTGGATGAAAAACTACCAAGTTCGATGTATGCTTTTGATTGGACACAACAAAACAAAGCTTATTTTGACGCGGTGAAAACGGAAAAAGCCGCCATGTTTGTTATCTTGATGATCATTGTTTTTGTCGCTACCTTTAACATTCTATCCACCTTGGTGATGGCAGTGACCAATAAACAAAGCGATATTGCCATCTTACGTACCATTGGCATTACCCCCGGGGCGGTAATGCGGATTTTTATCGTGCAAGGTATGACGTTAAGCGTTATCGGTACACTTATCGGCATTATTGGCGGTGTGCTGTTTGCTATGCAGGTGCCGGATATGATGGCTTATTTGGAAAATCATTTTGGTTTGCGATTGCCGGCAGAGCTGTATTTTATTTCGGCACTGCACCCAAAAATTGATGCTGTTTTTATTGCCTGGGTGGCTTTTTTATCCCTGTTGCTAAGCTTTTTAATCACCCTATATCCTGCTTACAAAGCAGCGAAAGTACAACCTGCCAGAGCGTTGGCATACGAATAGGAAAAACCACAATGCAAAGTAATAACGATATTATTTTACAAGCCACTAATTTGCATTACAGTTACGCAAGTGGCTATGGCAAAAACAAACAAGCGTTGTCTATTTTGGCTGGCCTGAATTTAACGGTTCATGCCGCTGAGAGTGTCGCGATTGTCGGTACGTCAGGAACAGGGAAAAGCACTTTATTACACGTTCTGGGCGGGCTGGATTCACCACAGTCGGGTGAAGTAACCTTATGTGGGCAAGCTTTTTCCACCGCGGCAAAAATATCGGCAAAATATCAGGGTGATTTACGCAATCAATATTTGGGCTTCGTTTATCAATTTCACCACCTATTGCCCGAATTCAGCGCCTTGGAAAACGTCATGATGCCGTTGTTGGTACGCCAAACCGGCAAATCTACAGCCGCTAAATCGGCCCAAGCCTTGTTGGATAAAGTCGGGGTAGGAGCGCGTGCCGACCACAGACCGGCAGAGCTATCGGGTGGGGAACGCCAACGGGTGGCTATTGCCCGGGCTATGGTAACCAAACCGGCCTGTATTTTAGCCGACGAACCAACGGGCAACCTGGACACCGAAACGGCTCAATCGGTTATTAATTTATTGTTTGAATTGCAGGCAAGCGAACAAACCGCCTTGGTTGTGGTGACCCACGACGACAATATTGCTAAACACATGAAAACCCGTTATCGCTTGGAGAACAAGCAATTGACAGCGTTAACGTAGCAAATAAGACAACCCCCGAAAAATGTGCTTTTCGGCAGTAAGATGAATTACCTGAAAATACTGCTATCAAAATCGCAGCACCATTTACTCGGACCCAAAGAAGATAAGCAGTCATTATTAGAATGATGTCTAAGGGCTGTTTACCGGTGTTTTAATGATATCACCGGGTATTGTCTTATTCAAATCAGCCGGGCCTTATATCGGTGATACGGTGGGGCTTGCCTTGGCATTGCATTAGGTACAACCTGATAACATCGTTTACCTGACCATTCGTGAGTGGTTGACTTTACACTCTTTTGCAATACCACCTGATTGTTTGTTGCTATCATTTATTTATAATGTATTAATTCGGTTAATAAAATACCAATTGCCAAATGCACAACGGGTTAAAACAAATTTTATTCTTGCGACTGCCCTGATGGCATCATCTATCCATTCATCTGGGAAGATTGAATGATACAATTTTCTGACACAGAATTTTTAACGGTTTCTGGTTTTGTTCAGTGATTGTTTTCCCTTTCCGCTATTTTTGCTTCCAGTAAGGCCAGTTTCTCCAAGGCGGCTTTGAGCAGTTGTTGCTGCTCTTCAAATTCTTCCCGCGTGACGACATCAGCTTTCTTCAGTTGGCTGTCTAACAGGGTTCGTCCGACTTTGTCGGCTTCTTGTTTAAGATGTTTGGCTGCATCGGGTAGTGACTTTAATATTTCTTCCAACGGGTTTTTATCTTTCATAGTGATACCTTAAAAATGTGATATGATGATGTCTTCTTGCCAAAAAGAAATGCCTAACGAGCATTTCTTGTGCTTGGAGCCCGATTATAGCAAATTCTAAAATATATCTGCAATGCAAACTACGCCATATCATACCAACCGCGGTATCAAAACGTTTTTTAGCAGTCGTACCGAGGCTTTGACGGGGGTTTTGTTGGCGCAATTGCCCGATGCCGAGGAGCGCCGGGCCAATCCGTTTCGTTGTACGCATATTGTTGTTCCAAACTCCGGAATGAAGCGTTATTTAGAGCTATCTATCGCTGAGCATTTTGGCATTTGCAGCCATATCAACATCGGTTTTGCCAGCCGTTTTTTGGCCGGGTGCTATCGCCAAGTCCTGCCACAGGAACAACGACAAAAATATATTAGCACACGCCAACTAACCTTCGCCATTCTATCGTTGTGGCAGCAAAATCACGGGCAATTACCCGATACGCTGCAAGATACGCCACTACCCGAACTATTAAAACATCACCACACTGACAAACAACGTTATCATCTGGCACAACAGGTGGCAGGGTTACTCAATCAGTACCTTAATGAACGCCCCGAGTTGATTCAGGCCTGGCAGTCGGGTCAAAACTGTTACCAACACCCGCACGAAGATTGGCAGTTGGCGTTATTTCGGCAATTACGTTTGGGGCAGTTTGCCGGCAATGACTTACAGCAACGTTTTCACGCCGCTTTATCCGATACCACAGTGGATTTGCCGAGGCTGCATTTACCCGCAGTACATTTATTTGGTTTTCACGCCATCCCACCGGTACAATTAGCTGATTTTTCCGCCTTGGCAGGACGGACCGGTGTTAATGCCTATATTTTTAATCCGTCCATACACTATTGGCGGGATATCGTGCCGGAGGCGATTAAGCTGGAAAAATCGTTTAACGCCGAAGAAGAGGCCCTGATGACCACCGGTAACCCGTTATTGGCAGCCTGGGGGCAGTCGGGCAAGTATTTGCTGCAAGCTCTAAACGATGGTCCGATAGTGCCCATCAATGTCGATGAACACTATCAAAATACAACCGATTCCGTGTTAACGTGGTTACAAAACGAGGTGCGAGCCTGCAATGAAGTTGCCGATAGTCAGTCCTTGCAAGAGTGGGCCGACAAAGAAATCAAAACGGGTCAATTTAGTTTGTCCTTACACCTTGCCGCTTCACCTCGGCGGGAGGTGGAAATTCTTTATGATAACCTTTGCCGCCAATTTGACAAGGGTGCATTAACCCCGTCCGACGTGCTGGTGATGGTGCCGAATTTACGCGACTATGCGCCGCATATCGAGGCAGTCTTTGGTTCGCAGCCACAACAAAGTTTGCCGTTTAGTTTAGCCAACCAAACGGCAGCGGAGGCCGACCCGGAGACGCAAACTTTTTTGGCGCTGTTAAAAGTTATCGACAGTGATTTTGCCGCCCAGGCCTTATTCGATGTCATTAGTGAACGGGCTCTCCGCCGACAGTTTCAGTTATCCGCCAATGACGTACAAACCATTCATTATTGGTTGAATGAAAGCCGCACGGCAAAAAGTTTTTATGATGACAGCGGCGGCCGCAGCGGTAGTCTGGAAAAATTATTAGATGCCTTATTACTGGCGATGGTTGGTGGCGCGGATTGCCGGGTCGATAGCGCTGATTTTAGCCGTTTTGCCTTAGCCGCTTATCAAAGCGGCCAAAGGGAAACTTTGGTGGGGTTTGCCCGGATTTTACAAGTATTTGCTAAATTCAGCCGCTTAAAAACACAGCAGCAAACCCTGACGGCGTGGCGGGATACTTTGCTGGCCTTAGCCAATGATTTTTTGGGGCCGGAAAATGCCCTGATGCTGCGTTTACGGCAATGGCACGATGAGGTTTTTGCCGATACTTTGCCCGGTAATCTGGCGGCGGATGAGTTATTTGCTTACGATACGGTGATTGCCGATGTGACGGCTTTGCTGGCCGGTGACGAGCTGCACGGCCCGTTTTTATCCAGCGGTATTTCCTTTTGTGCCATGGTGCCGATGCGCTCCATTCCTGCCAAGATGATTTGTTTGTTGGGCCTAAAGCAAACTTTTCCGCCCGTTGTTGGCAAAAATCCGCTGGATTTACGCCAAGCCCGTCCGTTGTGGTCTGACCGTAATATCAATAAGGAATATCGCTATTTCTTTTTGGAAACCTTGATGGCAGCGCGGCAGCAGTTGTATTTAAGTTATGTCGGCAAAGACGATAAAAACGGGCAAAGGATGGCGCCATCCGTTTTACTGGAGAACTTACTCGGTTTTATTCAGCGCTATCACCCCGATTATGTTAAGGCAATACAACGGGACTATCCCTTGCAGGGCTTTTTAAGCAATCAAACACCCACCTATCAAGCGTTATTTGTTGCTCCGGAAAAACCGCCCGCCGCTGTTGTGGAACCGATACAGCCTCCGACCTTACCCGTACAATTGAACGGCAGGCAATTGGCACGTTACCTGGCCGAGCCGATGCAATTCTATCTAAGCCGTTATTTATCGGCGACCCCGATTGCTTTGCCCGACAGTGCCTTGACTGAACATCATACGGTGGCAGTGGAGAACGGTTTAGATAAATGGTATTTTAATCAGGCCGGCTTAAAGCAACAATTATTTCATCAAGATGAACGGCAGTCGCTTATCCAACAAAACCGTTATCCACCGGCGGCCATCAGTCAAACCTTGTTGCAGCGTGCCGATAAATATGTACAGCCGTTAAGCGATGCCTTGAGCGACTTTGTCCCGGGTAGTCAAACCAAATCACAATTTGTCCCATACGCTGATGGCGAGCAGGTTTTGTCGCTGTTATGGGAGTGTCCGCACTACAGCGACAAGGGGCAGTGGGCTTATTACACCTCGGCACTGGATGGTAAAAAAATGCTTCGTCATTGGGTTAATCACGTGCTGATGAATAGGGTTCAAGACTTACCCGATTACCGTTCCCACTTATTCACAATGGATAAAATCGGACGCAGGGAGGTAGTGACGCACATTACTTTATTGCCTTTAGACGATGCTCGGAAAGCTTTGCAGCAGTTACTGGCTTTATTGCAGCAATGTTTTTTTACACCGACGGCGGTTTCATTACAACTGGCGGCCAAAAGCGCAAGGCAAGTTTTGTCTTACAAGGATATGGATTATCCGCTTTATCCCCGTTTAATGCCGTTGGCAAGAACGGCAGCGGACAGCGATTTGCAACACAGTCTGGCAGTCATTGATGCCAGTCTGCAAGCCTCTTACCGGCGGGAGGAAAGCTGATGAAATCGCCTGCTATTGATGATTTTGATTTGCTTAATGTCAGTTTGGAAGGCAGTCACCTGCTGGAGGCCGGGGCCGGGACGGGAAAAACGTATAGCCTGAGTTTTCTTTACTTACGCTTGCTGTTGGAAAAAAATTTTAAGGTGGCGGAAATCGTTGTTGCCACTTTCACCAATGCCGCCACCACCGAGCTAAAAGCGCGTATTTATAGCTGCTTGTGTGCGGCGGATGATTATTTGCTGCGGCTTGACGGTCGGCAAAAACAGGGTGAACAATCGACGGATAAGACCCTGTTGGCTTATTTGACCGGGTTGCAACAAACAATGGAGCTGCAAGTCTTACATAAACGGCTGCGATTGGCTATGGCCCAGTTTGACCAAGCCCAAATTTATTCAATCAATGCCTTTGCTTTGCACTTATTGACGGAGCATTCGATCACCTTTGGGCAAACCGTCCCCGAAGTGATTTTAGATGATGATTATCAACTGATTAAAACGATTTATTTACAATTGGCAGACGATAATTTTACCGAATTGGGGGCAATGGGTGATGCCGTCGGGCAGGCTGTTGCTGCCTTAAGCAGTGACGACTTATGCCGGTTGTTAACCACAATGCAGGCCCACTATGATAAGCTGAAAAGGGCGGAAAAGTTGTTCCCCGATTATGACTTGGCAAAAACAACCTTTAAGGCGATTGCCGATAACTTATTACATAATGCCGAAGCGCAAACTATTGCCGTTAGTCAGCTGCAAGCAGCAGTAGAGAAAAAATATTTACACGCCGGCAGCTATAATGCCAAAACAGTGCAGCAGTACGCGGCGCAACTCACCGACAGGACGGCGTATCATCCTGATAACAGAGATTTTCTTAAATTTTTTTCGCGTCGGCGGCTGGAGGCCAAACGGCTGGCCGCGGCCAAGCAAGCCAATATCACTTTCGATGACACGCTATTTGATGAGTTTAATCAATTAGCAGAGTGGGCGGAAATTGCTCAGAAGGCCGATATCTTTGATTTTTATCATTGTCTTATGCAGTTATTGGCAGCAATTCGCGAGCGTCTGGCTGCTGAAAAAGCCGCGCAAATGGCTCTGACCCACGATGATGTGGTCAATGTTGTTGCCGATAAATTGGATGAAGAAACGGTTAACCAATTCAATCTGCCGTTTAAAGCGATGCTGTTGGACGAAGCCCAAGATACCAATAAAAAACAATTGCAAATCTTTCAACGCTTGTTTTTACAAAGGGGATATACCTGCTTTTTTGTCGGTGACCCGAAACAAGCCATTTATGGTTTTCGCGGCGGGGATGTTTACACCTATTTGGCGATGCGGCAGCAAGTCGATTATCAGCATTTGTTGGCGAAAAATTATCGTTCCAGCCAAGCCGTCAACGACTGTATTAATACATTATTTGCCCCCAATCCGTTTGCTGCCCGTCCAATTGGCAAAGCTACGGCAGCATCGGTCGAGACGGGCATTAGCTATCACACTATTACCGGGGATAAGGACAATAATGAAACCGATTTTGCTGAAAAATCCTTGTCGTTGGTGCCGTCACAAGGCAAAAATGATTTGGCTGAAACGGCCGCCAATCATTTAGTGGTCTTATTGCAGGCCGGGCATTGGATTAACGACCGGCAAGGTCAAAGGCCGCTGCAATGCGGTGATATTGCCGTTTTGGTTCGCAGCGGCAAACAGGCGGAAAAAATGCAAGCGGCCTTGGCCGAACGTGGCATCGCCGCTTCTTATACGGGACAAAATAGTGTCTATAGCAGTGATGAAGCCGTCTTAATGCACGCTTTATTAAGCACAATTGCCGAGGCCAAAGCCGGGCAAATCAAAGCCTTGATGTTGTCGCCGTTGTTTTCTTATCACCGCGATGAGGTGTTAAATGATAACTTTGTTAATGAGCTACGGCAACATTGTCAGGCATATGGTATTGTGTACCAGCAACGGGGTTTTGCCGCGATGTTTTATGGTTTTATGCATCACTACCGGGTTGGCGGCACCTTGTTACAATTACCGGGCGGCAAACGCCGTTTAAGTAACTGGATGCAATTGTTTGAATTATTGCAAACGGCCTTACAAAATCAAGCGCTGACTCTGTTGGGATTGGCCGAGTGGCTGCTACGAAAAATTAGCGACCACGACAAAGAAAGCGAGCTGCGCCTGGAAGACGAAAATGCCATCAGTATTATTACCATGCACAAAGCCAAAGGCTTGGAGTTTAAGGTGGTGTGTCTGCCGTTTTTTCATTCTGACAGCCCCCCGCGCAGTAACCCTTGGGATTTGCTGGTCAGCCACAAGGAAGGTCTGGCGGCATTAAAAAGTTTAGGCATTCAGGCCATTAGTGATTACTGCCAGGCTGAGCAAAAAGCCGAAGATATGCGTCTGGCTTATGTTGCCTTAACGCGAGCGGCATATCAAAACATTATTATTGAACAGCCGGCACCGGAGAAGGGCAGGAAAAATGCCGCGCGCAGTAACAGCCTGTGGCAGCGGCTGATTGGGGCGCTGGATAAGCCGATAAATACTTACGTTTTTACCCATATTGCGGCAAAAAGTATAGACGTTGAGCCTATCAGGGTTAGCGAACCGGCAACGGCTTTTACCGTGTTATCCTTATCACAACCTTTGCTGCCGAAATGGACAATGACCTCGTTTTCCGCCTTGCAGCAGCAGATAAGGCGGCACGATGACGACATAATGGAGAGTATTCAATCCATTGAGGGTAAGGAAAAAAACAGCTTAACATCGGCCTTAATGCAATTCCCCGCCGGACCAAAGGCAGGGGTTGTTTTGCACGGTTTATATGAATATTATATGGCCCACCGCCGCCTGGACGACGAGTTTATCGCCTATGCCGACGATATATTACGCCAGTCGCAGTTACCCGTCAGTACCTCGACTGAGGCGTTGGCTGCCGCCATCGTTGAGACGACCAAGGTCAAGCTGGCCCCCGAGACTTTTTGTCTTAATGACATTGCGGTGCAACAACAAAGCATTGAAATGGAATTTTTCGTGCATTTGTCCCCCGCTGCACGACAGCATTTATACCGTTATTTCGGCCAAGCGGCTGAGCCGCTAATCAATGGCTATCTACAAGGATTTATTGATTATTGTTTTGCTCATCAGGGAAAATTTTATGTCTTGGATTACAAATCCAATCAATTGGGTGAGCACTTACACGACTACCAACAAACGGCTATGCAGCAGGCGATGGACGCACACCGCTATGATTTACAAGCCCTGATTTATACGCTGGCACTGTGCCGGCATTTGGGGATCAATAACCCGGCTGACTATAATCGGCTTATCGGCGGCTATTATTATTTGTTTATCCGCGGAATGGCGGGTGTCAGGAGAGATGATATAGTTCCCGATGCCGACAACACTTGTACCGAGATAGCTGCCGATAACGGTGTTTATTACCACCGTATCGAGTGGAATTTATTGGCCCCTTTATTAACTCCTTCATTAGTACGGTTTGAGCCATAACGATGTCTGAACTAAATTACTTGATGTTAGATGAACAAAACAGCAACTTTTTCTTGCAGCAGCTGCAAAGCCGACTGGTGTTTTTGGCAACAGTTGATCAAGGCAAAGAGAATATCCCCCCAACGTTGTTGGCCGGTTTAAAACAGCTGATTGCCTTACTTTATACCGCCCAAAATAGCGGTGATGCGGTGGTAAGCATGGCAAGCACGGCAATTAACATCGGCGAATTACTTACCGCCTTTCCCAACCTGCTCAGCCGTGAGGGTGATAATCGTCCAACGCCGATGATTGTGTTTGCCGATTTTGTCGCTTTTCGCCGCGACTGGCAACAGTTGAGCGACACTGCCGCTTATTTACGCGACACCAGCAAAAGACAACAACATATGCTTTTTTCCGTGCCAGACCGGTTGGCTGAAAGTTTGTCGGTTGTGCAGTGGCAATTGGCAGACGGCAGTCCGTTAAGTGATGAACAAAAACTGGCGGCCATCAGTGCTGCCGTTTTGCCGTTTTGTCTGATTACCGGCGGAGCCGGGACAGGGAAAACCACCACCTTGGCCAAAGCGTTGGAATTATGTTTATTGCAAAATCCCGACTGTAAAATAGAGCTTGCCGCCCCGACGGGTAAAGCCGCACATCGCTTAAACGAAGCACTGGCTGCTCAGGTTGACAGCCTGCATCCGTCGGTTCGAGAGCCGTTAAAACAACTGCAAGCCAAAACCCTGCATCGTGTCCTGGGTATTTCAGAGCATAGCGACCGCCCCTTTTATAATGCTGGCAATCCGCTGTTGTGTCAGGTTTTGGTTGTTGATGAGGCATCGATGGTGAGCGGGGATTTATTTGCCTATATTCGTCAGGCTGTGTTACCCGATACCGGTATTATTTTATTGGGAGATGCCAATCAATTGCCGGCCATTAACGCTACTGCTTTTTTCACGGAAATCAGCCGCCTGCCGGTTGGCTATAGTCAAGGTTTTTGCCAGTTGGTCAACCCTTATTTAAACCGGACAATCAAGGCAAAATCCGCTCCGCTGGTAAATGCTATTTGTCCCTTGAGTGTATCCAGACGCTTTGCAAAAAAATCGCTTATTGAACAGGTAGCCGATGCCATATTAGCCCGACAAGCGGAAAAAATCAGGGTTTTATTGGGGCAACATTTTGTCGCTTTATCAGCTGTCGGAACACACTTTATCGAGCAACTGGCGGGCCATTACCCCAGAGAAAAAATAGCTTTACAAAACGCCTTGCAGCATCGTATTATTCTGTGTGCCAATCGCCGGGGGAGTTTTGGCAGTGCCTTTATCAACCGTTATTTGGATGCGGTTTTCAGACAAATATTGGGTAAACCCCAAGCCGTTTGGTATCAGGGACGGCGCATTTTAATCGAGCAAAACGATTATCAACTGGGTATCAATAACGGTGATATCGGTCGCTGTGAATGGCATAAAGACAAGGGTTGGTATATTGTTTTCGATGACGGCCGCTTTTTGCCGGTCAATCATTTGGCAGAAGAAAAATATTCTTTGGCCTTTGCCATTACCATCCATAAAAGTCAGGGTTCCGAATATCCCCATGTTGATGTGGTGCTGGACAGGTTTGACCAGCAACACCCCAATCGTTTAATCGATAAGGCTTTACTATATACCGCCGTTACCCGAGCCAAAGACAGCCTGACTTTATGTGCCGATGCTGAATTGCTGGATTATGCCCTAACAAAATCCGATCAGCCGTTATCGCCGTTATCAGTGTTGCTGTGAAGGTTGTTTGCAAGCCTGTTCTTAGCCGCAATACAATTGCTGCACAAAGCGCATCAGGGCGGCAACACGTAGGGCATCGCGTCCCCAGCGCCGGCTTTGTAAATGCCTTGCCCAAATGAACCGGCGGGTATTGCCATAAATGTCGGCAATCACACCGTCTGTTTTTTCCCCCAAGGCTTGATACAAAACGATGATGGCTTGTTGGCGGCTATTATCGTTATCCAGCAAAAAAGTGGTGGAATGCAGATAACATAACCAGTCACGAATCTGGCATTGCCTTAAAGTCAATACTTTTTCCGGGGCGTCTTCAAAATCGATAAAACCGATACGACCATCGTCACAACACATCATATTGCGGGCAAAACATTGACTGACATGTTGGTTTTTTTTGTGCAGATCGACAATGGCGGTGGCACCGCGCTGCCAATGTTCCAAAACGGTTGCCTGTGTTGTTGCCTGCGATAAAACGTCCATCAGCGTTTGATCGCCGGGTAAATGGCTCATCATCAAGGCCGTATCGTTAACGGCCAATAATTTTGGCACGATAATATCATTTTGTGATAAACGTTTTAGGGCAGCGGCTTCATTGGCAATGGCCGCCTGCCCGCCCAAACTGGGGACGGGTTTTAGCGCGTCGGCACCTGACAGCCCCGTCAACACGCTCAACAGGCGATAGCGCCAGATACTGTTACGTCTGCCCGCCCGGCGAACCCACACCACCTCGCCATCGGGCAAGGTGTGGCAGTGAATATTGGCTTGCTGCCGTTGTAAGCAGTCCGTCAGCCATTGTTGATAGTGCAGGGCAGTCGTCATTATTGCCTGATTAGCCGATAGAATGCAGCAAATGATAACGTTGTTGCATAAAACGATAGACCAATTCGGAGGCTGCACGCATGGCATCGGAACGTTGGCTAATCCAATGTCCGTAGCGGCGCGTTTTGCGGCTGCGTTGGATAATGCCGACAAAAGTATAAGCTTTGTTGTGGCTTAACTGTACAATACCCATGTCACCGCATAGCATACCGGTTGACCCCGTTTTATCAAAAACCTTGGCCTGCATAGCCGCGGTTGTTATACGGTCGTGATTTTTAATCGCCATAATTCGTTTTAACTCAGCCGAATGCGGCAGGCGATGATGCCATAAGTCATACAAAAAACGGCTGTAATCGTGGGCGGAAACCCGGTTACGATAAGTTCTGCCGCCGGCAGGAATATATTCAACAATGTGCAACTGTCTGAAACGGTTGTTGGTTGCCCGCTGGCACAGCCGTTTGATATTGGCCGGGCCTTTACACAGCCGCATCAGGGTGTTGGTGGCTTTGTTGCTGCTATTAACCAACATCTTTTCCATTAAATAGCGCTGCTTGTCATGGTAGGGGTATTTCCCCGGGGCTTGACTGTTTAGGTAAAAATAGGCCAAGGCGACAAACACCTTAATCATGCTGGCGGCCTGCATCGGGTGATTTTCATTGATGGCGACCAATTTTTGCCGGGTTTGCAAATCATATACCGACCATGCCGTGCGTTCGTGATATGATAATTGTCCGCGGTGGCGTTGTTGTCGAATCAAGCCGTTGAGTTGTCGTTGCAAATCGGTGCCGGGTATAGCTAAAGCAGGGAAAGCCAAGGTGCCGGCCCCCAGCGCGCCATAGGTGAGTAATTGCCGCCGCGACAGCAGCATCTGCCGGGTGGCAGAAGGAAACGATGAATGTGTCATAATTTTAGTTTTTATATAATGCAGAGCGTATTATTCTATGCTAAAACAACAAAAAAATTAAGTAAAATTTAGATTAACGGATGAAAAAAATAATAACCGTGTGGGTAAAAGCCGCCAGACCACAAACAATGGGTTTGTCGGCAGCCGTTATTTTGGCCGGTAGCGGTCAGGTTGGGATAGCGGCTTTACACTGGGATGTTTTATTATTGGCCCTGTTATCAGCAGCAGGATTTCAATTGGTGAGTAATTTCGCCAATGATTACGGAGATTTTATGAAGGGCACGGATACGCACCGCCCTGAAAGTTACCGCGCCCTAAGTGCCGGCAATCTGAGCGAGAGCCAAGTCAAACACGCCATTATCTGGTTAGCGCTATTGAGCATAATCAGTGTGATTGCGCTGGTTTGGCGCTCTCCCGTGCCTGTGTCGGGTAAATGGGTGATGTTTGCTTTGGGTATTGCTTCGGTGGTTGCGGCAATGGCCTATACTTTGGGAAAACGCCCGTACGGCTATTATGCTTTGGGTGATGTGATGGTTTTTTTGTTTTTCGGTTTGTTGGGTGTCGTCGGCAGTTATTATTTACAAGGTGGTGATTTGTCTTATTTGCCCGTGTGGTTATTGGCAATCATATTCGGTGGGTTGTCCGCCTCTGTTTTACATATCAACAATTTGCGTGATAGAGAAAAAGACAAAGAAAACGGTAAAACAACGTTGGCTAACCTGTTAGGTAATGATGTCGCCATCAAGTACCAAGCTGTTGTATTTGCCATCGTCATAATATTGTCGGCTGTGTACGCCGTGTTGACGCAGTGGGGTATCAGCGTTTTTTTGCTTGGGTTGTGGGTGCTTGTTACTTTGTGGAAAGCACTGAAATATGCCGATAGTAGCAAGCGGCACAACGATTACAATCGCTGTTTGGCACTGACGGTTAAACTGACTTTGTTGTTGAGTCTGCCTGCTTTTGTTGTTGGTTTACTGACCTAGGTCGTGTAGTCACGAGATATTGTTTTTTGTCGGTGTGCAGCATGTTTTCCTGTCCGTTAAAGCGCTTGACAATATGAATAACTATTCTCTGCGCGCTTTGCCTTGTCTGATAACCGCCTACCTATGGCAAAAAATAACATCTCGTGACTACACGACCTAATAAACTTTTCAGTGATTTCTATTATTACAGTTTGTTAATTTTAGCCATTTTCTTGATTAAATGGTTAGAATGGCCTCACACGTGGATGTTGTAACAAGGATTACGGCATCGGTTTAGCTAAAATTAGGTGAAAAAATGAAAATAAAAACATCAAGCGGTTTTACGATATTAGAGTTAGTTTCAATTTTGGCAATTATTGGTGTTCTGATTGGGTTAGCTGCTCCCAGTTTTATCAATGCGACTAATCGTAGTATGGTGATGGATGCGACCCGTGGGTTCGAGGGTGCGTTGAAAGCGGCCAAACACGCTGCCAGAACTTCGGGACGGGACATTAGCATTTGTCCGGTTGAGAATATTGGTGTTCAAGTACCGACTTGTAACAACTGGGATGCGTTTAGTTCCGATGACCAAGAAGACAGCTTGGGTTGGGTGGTTTTTCGTGATGCCAACGGTAATGATCAGATTGATGCTAATGAAACAATCAAGAAGGTTCCTTTTGACAAGTCGAAAGTCAGGGTGATGTGGAATAATGACAATATTATCACTATTACACCAAGGAGTGGTGCCAACGGTGACGGCGGTACGCTGTGTGTTTTTATTCCGGGCAAAACGACATTAAGTGAGTGCAAAAGTGATGAGGCAATGCCCGAGGAATTGGTTGGTGCCAAGGTAGTATTGTCGTCGTTGGGCAGTATTCGGACAGAAAAGTAATCCAAAGTGATTTAATATGTGAGGGAAAAAACAATGAAAATAATTAAAAAGCAGGTTGGATTTGCTTTATTGGAGGTTTTGGTAGCGGCGTTAGTTTTGACCGTCGGTGGTGTGGCTTATATGAGGTTACAGCAGACAGGTTTACAATATAGTTACAATAATTACGCTCGCACACAAGGGGTGGCTATTATTGGAGATTTTATTGATACTTTACGCAGCAATATTGATAAAATCAGTATAGCTGATATTGATGGTAGTATTATATCGGGACAGGTTGGTACAGATGCAGCCAGAACACTCGATATCAGTAAGATAGGTGATGTTTTTGCATTTCAGCAGGAATTGGTCAGACAACAATTACTGACAACGGTATCAAACAGTGTTCTATGTTTCAGAGTACGAAAAGACGGTCTTGTTCGTGCGACCTATATATGGAAAGATAACAGCAGAGCCGGTAAGGATGTTGATTTAACAACGCTGAGTAGTGGTGGTTATTGTCCTGCTAATTTCAGCGCGGCTATCGATGCAGCTATTAAACAAAATACGGTGACTATCTATGCGCAACTTTAAACAAGGGAAATTTCAACAAGGGGTAACGTTAATCGAGCTAATGATTGCTCTGGCGTTAGGTGTTATTGTGCTTCTTGGTGTTGTCAGCGGGATGTCTGCTTTGACCAGCAGTAATCGTACGCAAATTAATAACAATAATTTACTGGAAACAGGTAATACAGCCTTGTCGTACGTGGCTTTCCAATTGCGTGGGGCGTTGGCATCACCTTGTGACCGTTTTACTGAGATAGAAAATCTTCAGGTAAACTTGCCGACATTGCCTGCAGTATCAGGGGGCGCTGATACTGCCATTGAAACTGCAGATGAATTGGGGAATCTTATTCAAGGTTTGGGTATTAGCGTTAATACAACAACCGTGACTGTCAACGGGCAAAATTTGAATACCGATAATATTACTTTTTTCGGTACTGATAATCGGCTGTTTGACCCCTCCGGTGCAGGTAGCTTACAGGCAAATGAAGTTTATGCTATCACCGATTGCAAGCGTATGGATATCGACACCGGTACAAGTATAGAGGCATTAAGAGCAACATATACACCGCAGATTATTGCGCCGCTGGTAGCATCGGTAATATCGGTTGATGACAATAGGTTATTTGTCCGTTCTTTATTTGCCGGGAATAGATCTCGGCTAATGGAAAATGTTGAATTAATGCGGGTGTTTTTCGGGGTGGATACAAGTGGAGACGGTGTGGTTGATACGTTTAAAACAGCCAGTGAAGTAAAAAGTAGCGAGCGTATTATTTCGGCAGAAATTTATGTATTGGTTAGGGCAGAACAAAGCGATTTTCCGAGTGTAGGGGACTATACCGTATTTTTACCTAACACCAGTGGTTCGATTAATGGAATTAATGACGATAGCCAAGTTACTTTCACGGACCGTATACCCCGCAAGGTGTTTACCCGGTCGATTAATTTTAGAAATAATACGAAAGTTTTTTGAGTGACGGGGAATAATGATGAACAATTATCAAAGCAATTTTCAGGGAAAAAATCAACAACAAGGCTTGGCTCTTATCGCTTCTTTGTTGATTATTATTATTTTTGCCATTATGGGGATGACGGCGGCACAAAAAGCTAAAGAAAGCGAGTTTGTTGCCGGTGCGGATGTGCGCTACGGTGCGACCTTTGAGGCGGCGGAACAAACGTTGCGTCGGGCAATGCGTTATCTGAATGATATTGACGCACCAAAGGCAGGTGCAGGCAATACAAACAGGACAGTTGCTGAAAACTTTAATATGACAAATACAGAAGGGGTTGATTTTGCCACCCAAGACACGTTTATCTGGACAAGAGCGGCGCTTAGAGGAATGTGTGGTACGGGTTGCCGAGGTTTTGCCGAAGAAATTGATAATAATAACTTTTGGCAGCAGGCAGTCAAGTCAACATTTACCAGTGGTATTGACGCGAGTAACTACTTAAATGATATTGAGACTTACACCTTTGTTGAAGAGTTAGCAAGGCCATCTAGCACAGGACTGGGGGAATCGTTATTTGGTGATGGGATACTTGATGCTGGTGCCGGTTTATCTACAAAACCAAAAGAAAAGGCGTTTTATTTGGTAACCGTTAAAGCCAGTGGTTTTCCGCCGGGAACAACTGATGCAAACAAGACGGCACTGACGGCAAGGGAAAATGTCATCATCCAAACGGTTGTTGTTAAGTTTGAATAATGGCCTGAAATATAGCAACAAAGAAATAAGCAGATAAAGACAAAATAGTGATGGAGTGAACAAATGAAAAGAATAAGAAAAATTAATCAAATAATGGCGACCATTATTGTAACACAGGGTATGGCGTTTGCCGCCCTTGCCGCGGATAAGGTTGATATTTCTCCTGTGGTTTCCAACGGTGGAAAAGGTGGCAGTGGAAATGAGCCTTCAAATATGTGGATTACCCTGGACCAATCCGGTTCGATGGGGAAATCTGGAAAAGGTTGGGATGAGGCGGGTAAGGTACTCTTAAAAGAGAATACCTTGACTCAGGGCTATATCAAGTATAAGCCGTATATCAAATATAAAGTTCCCGTTGATTATCGGGGTAATAAACTGCCGTTACCTGAAGACGAGAATAAGACCTATGTCTTGGACTGTCCACACAATAACAACAGTTATCCGGATAAAAAGCACTATTATCAGTCAAGAGATATCTTTGTTGCCTATGCTCAAAAAGAGCTGGGAGTAGAGATGGAATACGGCGGTGGTTACGATAGCTGTCACGATGATCCCAGTGACCCGGAGTATAAAAAACAAGAAGTGCTTATCAGTGATACGTACGTTCCATTTAAGTGGGATGATAGCAAGTATAAAGGTGGCTATGCAGCAGCCGTTAAACCAGAGACCTCCTGTGAAGATGCTGCCGATAAAAAGAATTGTCAAATTTGGAAGACTTATTACTCAAGCCGATTGCTAGCACTGAAGAGTGGGGTGGCGTTGGCAATGTATAAAAATTTAGCTGATGGGGCAAATAAAGACAAACCTATTCGCTTTGGCTACCAGATGTTAAAAAACGTGGACCATTTGGCTCGCGGTTTTACTGGGAATCGGACGTTGCCGGTAAAGGCTAATACAGAAGCTAACAGAAGAGAATTTTACCAATGGCTTTTTGCCATCACAGTAGGAAGCGGTACACCGATGCGTGGCACGGTGAGTGCTTTTCTGAATAAATTAAAAGAATCAGGATGGGGAGGTAGTTCTACCGGAAATATTTATTTACAAGACCCGTCAAAACCTTACAACAAAGACACGAATAAAGCACTAACCTGTCGTCACAACCATAATATTATTTTTACGGATGGGGAGTGGAATGGCACACCTAATCATGATGTTGTGGCTGACTTGGGAGAGTATGCGCACGTGTCAACTGAAAGTTCGAGCATCTTATTACCTGATGGAAAAGAATATAAAGCAATGACACCATATAGGGTGTTGCCTGACGATATGCAAGATGAAGAGGGGGTGGTTTACCTTGCCGATATGGCGTTTAGAAGTTGGGTAACCGATTTAGATGGTAAAACCGATAATAACAAAAAGGATGAAGATGGTGCATTGCTTATTCCTGAATATGAAAAACCTTGGGATGAACAAGAAGGTATTCTTACTGAGCGTTATAAAAACAAAGAAGGTGATGCTATTGTTTATGCAAACCATGGTTCGCCATACTGGCACCCTTTCTACGATTTTGCTACTTGGCAGCACATTAACACCCATACTATTGGTTTTGGTTTAAATGAGAAAGAGTATAAAGACATTAAAATTAATCCGCCCTACAGCATTGAAGCGGCGAACGGGCTGGATGATACCTTTGGCTTAAATAGCTTTATCGAGGGTACTGCCAAGTGGAAAAAAGGGACCTCTGGGCATAAAGGTACAGTTCTATGGACAAGTTTAGCAGTAGCCGATTTGGCGAGGGCAGCTGTCGCTGGTCGTGGACTATTCTTCCATGCAAAGGGGGGGGACGATATCACCAAAGCCTTTGATGCGATTATTGCAAGGGCTTCCGATAAGCCTGAGAAGACAGCAGCTAAAAGCGGTTCTGCCGGAACGTCTTCCGGTTCAAGACGCGGTGGCAATAGTTACTATGCTACCCGTTTTGATGGCACAAGTTTTACCGGTGATTTGGTGCGAAAAGCGTTGTTTAACGGCACAAATGGTGCAACCTGTTTTAATGACTGGGCTACCAATAAGAACCGTAAGATAGGTGAAGCTTGCAATCAAGGTGGTTGGAGCGCGGCAAGAATATTGAGTGCAATGTCACCGTCAGGGCGTAATATTATCACGGCAAAACGTCAGTTAAATGGCACGGATTTGTCCACAGCAAATGTCGCTGGGGCGGATATTAATCAGTTAACTTATAAGACGGTTGATTTGGGTGATTATAGTCCGTACCAGAAAGATTTATTAGAAGCAGTTATGCCGGAAGTGATGAAGGCGAATTTCCCTGACGAAAATAATCGCTTGGATAAATTATTTGCTTACATTAGAGGTGAGCAGATTGAGAAAGGTGACAACAACTTGGAAGCAGCAGGTACTGTCAGAAATCGAAATGAGCACGAATTTGATGATGGATCCAAGAGCAGAAGTATTTTGGGTGCAACAGTTCGTTCTTCTGCGGTTGTTGCTGCTAAGCCAAGTTTGGTTTTGCGGCATTTGAACATTACCGGTTCGGCCTATACAGATTATTTGGATATTGTCAATAGTTACCGGGGCGCCACACCAACAAGAAAAGATGTGGTCTATATTGGTGCCAATGACGGTATGTTGCATGCTTTTGATGCTAAAGATGGTAAAGAACTGTTTGCTTATGTGCCTGCCAGTATTTACGATGGACTGGCAAAAACGGTGTTACCTAATAAGCAGGTGAGTTTAGTTGATGGTAAAATCAGGATAGAATGGGTGAATTTGGGTGGCGATACAAGCGATGATAATCAAAATGATGATTGGCAACAGATGCTGGTTGGTGGTTTTGCCGGTGGCGGTAAAGGGTTATATTCGCTTAATGTGACCGGTGTTAACGTGACCAATGATAGTGTTACCGATGTTGATGCTGTTAAGGATGCTACCCAAGGTAATTGGGAGTACGGTGAACTGGAATCACGTTTGCACAATGGCGGAACAAGCAATATGGGTAACATTATGTGGGAAGCTGATATTGTCCAGTTGCACGATAATACGTGGGTAGCCATTACCGGTAACGGTTATAATTCGGAATCCGGTAAGGCGGCGCTGATTGTCATTGACTTGGCAACCGGTAAACCAATCCAAGAGCTGGAATTACCCGAAAGTAATCAACCGAATGGCTTAGGCCCGTTGTATTTTGCCGCTTATCCGAAAGATGATGCGAAAAATCTTAACAAAGCCGACAGGGCTTATGCCGGTGATTTACAGGGTAACTTGTGGGTGTTTGATTTGACCGGTTCCGGTAAAAGCGGGGGTATTACAATAGCTAACAATAAACCGCTGTTTACCGCAAAAGCAACCGATGCAAGTGGTGAGGTGATCAAGGTTGATGGAAAAGAAATCCGATTACCGATTACCGCCTCACCAATGGTTGTCAAACACCCGACCGGAATGGGTAATCTGGTTCACTTCGGTACGGGGGCAATGTTTTCCCAAGATGATTTAAGCAGCAAAGTGCCTAATGCCATTTATGCTATTTGGGATGACTGGATTCCGGCTGATAAAGGTGGACTGTCTCCTGATGAGCGAGGTACAACAGTTAAAGAATCAGAGCTGAATTCACTTAACCTGGCAGAGAAAACGGTAGTGATTGACGGTAAAGATGTTAGAGTACGCTATTTACAAGAAGATCAAAGTACGGAGTGGAAGTTATCGTCTGAAGCGGGTGTCCGTGGTTGGCGAATTAAGTTAATTGCAGATAAAACAGGCAATGAACGCGCGTGGCAGACGGCGACAATGAGTTATGGTGCACGCAATACCAGAGTAGTTAAGTACCGAACTGTTCGTTATATCGAAACAGAAGCTGCGGGCTCGTGTGGTGGTGGTGAATTTGCCGTTGAGGGTTGGGACTTGGTGTTTAATCCCAAGGATGCCGGAAAAGGTTTGCCTGCCCCTGCCATGGATGTCAATAATGACAATGTGATTAACTTGGCAGATGCAGTCAATGATGATGGGCAACAAATCATACCCAATGGATTTCGACTGGATGGAACGTTTGGCTATAATGAAGACCAACAGACTACCGAAGGAGGGGTGATGTTAAACGGTTCTTCTAGTGTGGGAACAGTAAAACCAGTGTTTATTTCTTTTAAACCCTATATGAGTTCGTGGAAAGAATTAAAGAGTAATTAAAAACAACCAATTCAGTCTATTAGACTGAATTGGTTTGATTGGAGAAAAAAAATGAAATTCAAGCAATTAAGAAGAAAGATGCAGGGATTTACCTTAATGGAACTAATGATTATTATCACTGTTTTGGGGATTATTGCAGCCATTGCCCTGCCGTCGTACAGACGGCAGGTGCAGACGACTAACCGTAAGGCAGCCATTGCTGAAATGAAAGTCATTGAACAGCGGTTGGAGCGCTTCTATACCACCCATAATGGTACTTATACAGGTGCTAATACGGATCAGGTTGATGTAAGGGGGTATGCAATTAACATAAACATCCCTGCTGGCGGGCAATCCTATCAAATTACTGCCGCATTAGCAGGTGATGGAATGGGCGATCCTAGTTGTGGTAATCTTACCATGGATAGTTTGGGTGACCATAGTTCATCGGTATCGGGAGCTAATAAATGCTTTAGATAATTTTACTTTTTATCAAAGCCAGATACCCCGATAGTTTGTTACTTACCGGGGTATTTTTATTAGAATTAGGGTAGAATACGCTGCCACTGTTGAATCAATTGAATGATATCGTGAAAAGATGATTGTCCTGGGTATAGAAAGCAGTTGTGATGAAACGGGTATTGCCCTGTTTGATACGGAAAAAGGGGCGTTAGCCCACCGGGTTTACAGCCAAATTGACTTACATCGGCAATACGGCGGGGTGGTGCCTGAGTTGGCCTCGCGGGACCACATCAACCGTGCCATTGCTTTGATTGAACAAACAATGGAAGATGCCAATATGCATCGCAACGAGATTGATGCCATTGCTTATACGGCCGGACCGGGCCTGTTGGGGGCATTGCTGTGCGGGGCATCAATTGCTCAGTCATTGGCGTTTTCTTTGGGCATCCCCAGTCTGCCTGTGCATCATATGGAGGGACATTTACTGGCTGCATTGTTGGATAAAAGTGCCCCGCCGCCCGATTTTCCTTTTGTCGGCTTATTGGTCTCAGGCGGGCATACGATGTTGGTCTTGGTGCAAGCTATCGGTGCTTATCAGGTACTGGGCTCAACCCTTGATGACGCGGTGGGGGAGGCCTTTGACAAAACCGCCAAACTGATGGGGTTGCCTTACCCCGGCGGGCCGGCGCTGGCTGAACTGGCAGATAGCGGCAACCCGAATGTATTTCAATTGCCGCGCCCGATGACTAATCGCCCCGGTCTGGACTTTAGTTTCAGCGGACTGAAAACGCAAGTACGGTTGCTGATTGAAGATAAAGCCAACCATCATAAAGCCGATATTGCCGCTGCCTTTCAACTGGCTGTTGTTGACACTTTGTTAATCAAATGCCGCCGCGCTTTAACAGAAACAGGGGCAAAAAGTCTGGTGATTGCCGGTGGTGTCGGGGCAAATCGTGCCTTGCGGGAAAAACTGGGGCGGTATTGCCAAAAAAATGCTATCAGCCTGCATATTCCGCCACAGTCGCTCTGCACCGACAATGGCCTGATGATTGCCCACGTCGGCGCCTTACGAATTGCTCAGGCAAAAGATGATTATCGTATTGATTGTACGGCAAGGTGGGACTTGCAAACACTGGATAGACCGGCAAGCGGTACAGCTTGCTAACCTTGCTTTATATTGCCGGCAACAACACTTCAGAAGAATTCAATGCCTCTCTGAATTGTGTTTTGATGCTGCCTTATATGACTTTTACTTAGGGGGAATCACCTTGTTGGGGTTCATCAAGTTAAACGGATCAAAACTGTGTTTGATTTTTCGCATTAAATCGAGTGATACCGGGTCTTTATAGCGTTGCATTTCATCCAGTTTTTGGCTGCCGATGCCGTGTTCGGCGCTAAACGAACCATCTAAACCGTCAACCATATCGTGAATGACCCGATACAGTTTATCTTGGTAGTCGGACAGATATTCCCCATCGCTCATGTCTTCGGGGCGTGTCAGGTTGTAATGTAAATTACCATCCCCCAGATGTCCGAATGGATAAGGACGAATACCGGGGCATACGGCCTGCACGGCAGCTATCCCTTTTTCTATTAAAGCGGGCACGGCGGAAATGGGCACGGACACGTCACATTTCAGCGATACCCCTTCGTATTTTTGTACTTCAACAATGGTTTCGCGAATTTGCCAAAAATGCTGCTGCATGGCTTCGTTTTGTGCCACCGTGGCGTCAATCACCAAGCCTGCTTGCATCAATTCATCCAAAAAAGTAACGTTATCGTCAAACAGCGGTTTTTCCCTGTTGGCATCAGCGATTTTATAACAAATATACCAAGGGTGTTGATTGCCTATCGGACAGGTTAAATTGCTGTGTTTTTCCATCCAGACAATGGCAATATGAGGGATTAATTCAAACGAGGACAATTTGCCGGCAAAGCGTTGTTGGGCTTTTTGTAAACACTTGATGGCATCACCGACGCTGCCAACGGCAATAAAGCCATGTGCATCGTTACTTTCCGGGGGAAATAATTTCAACGTCGCAGCGGTAATAATGCCCAAGGTACCTTCGCTGCCAATCAGTAAGCTCTTCAAATCATAACCGGTGTTATTTTTTCGCAAACCAACAAGCTCATTGAGTACCGTGCCATCTGCCAGCACCGCTTCGATACCCAGCGTTAAATCCCTGGCATTACCGTATCGCAAGACATTGATACCGCCGGCATTAGTGGCCAAATTACCACCGATTTGGCACGACCCCTCGGCCCCCAGTGACAGCGGGAAAAACAAACCGGCTTTGGCGACAGCCGTTTGCAAATCTTGTAAAATACAGCCGGCCTCTACCGTTACCGTTTGATTTTCTGTATCAATCGCACGAATACGCCGCATTTTTTTAAGGTTAATAATGATGGCATTGGGGTTATCGCTTTGCGCCCCAAAGCATCGCCCGGTGTTACCACCTTGGGCAATCATCGGTATTTTGTGAAAGCGGCACGTGCCGACAATTTTCGCCAACGCTTGCGTTGTTGAAGGAAAAATAACGGCAAATGCCACCCCCACCTTGCGATGGCGGGATTCTTCCAAATAGGGCAGCAGATACTGATTGTCCGTTTCATCGGCAAATAAAACATTCTGCTGGCCGACAATTAATCGCAGTGTTTTTTTCAAATCTTCTTTACCGGGCGGGCTGTTTTTGCTCATTGTTACTCATTGTTACCTGATTGAATTACGCCTATCATAACAAAATATTTGCCTAAATAGATGGTTCTGCTGGCATATTTTGTGTAGAATTACTCAAGGACTTTGTGTTTAAGCAGGCAGCAAGATGAAATATCATACAAAAATCACTACCCTAGAGGAATTTTACCAGACACTTTACAGCGTGCCATCGCGTCTGACGCGTGAAATTGCTACCCCGCAATCGGTGACACAAAAATTGTTGGAAAAATTGGACAATCCGCAACAGTCTTTGCGTTCGGTTTTGGTTACCGGTTCAAAGGGTAAGGGTTCTGCTGCGATTATGTTGGCGGCTTTGCTGCAAGAGGCCGGACTTAACGTCGGGTTATTTTCTTCCCCCCACCTATTTGATTATCGTGAACGTATTGTTATTAACGACGCGATGATTGACCAGCCCGACCTATTGGCTTTTGCCGAGCGCGTTTTTACCGCCGCCAATACACTAGAGATTAAACACCCGGATGAATTTCCGCGTTTTTTTGAAATTACCACCGCGATTGCCTACCTGTATTTTTATGAAAAGGGTGTCGATTATGCCGTTATTGAGGCCGGTATCGGGGCATTGACCGATGCCACCAATCAAAAAGCCCATTGCCTGTCTATTTTAACTAACATTGAACCCGAACATTTGGATATTTTCAGCAATTTGGAAAACGTTGTGGCGGAAAAGTCAGGCGTTATGCGTCGCGGCATTCCGCTGATTTTGGGTGATTTGCCGGAGGATATTGATCAAATTATCTTGGACCGCGCCGCCGCTTTGCAAGTGCCGGTGACGCGTTTTAGAAAGAAATTTATCACCAATAACAACGGTTTTTACCCGTTTGCCATTGGTGAACACGTATGGATTAGTGATTCCAAATCCAAGGCTGAAAATGCCTGGATTGCCCTAAATGCTTTTCAGAAGTTAGGAGTGGAGCTAAGCGATGAGAAAAAGGTTGATGCCTTAAACAGCGTACTGTTGCCGGCCCGTAAAGAAGTGGTATCGGAAAAACCGTTGGTGGTTATCGATGGGGCGCATACGCGGTTTTCTGCCAAAAGTTTGGCAAACTACGTGGCCAAAAAAAGACCCTCTTCCCCGCGTCAGCAAGTGCTGCTGGTGTCTTTTTCTGCCGTCAAAAATATCCAGCCTGTGATGGCAGCCTTTCCCAACGTTGATAAAATTGTCGTGACGCAAGCTACCGAGTCACGCTCGTTATCACCGGCGGACATTCAAGCGCAGCTGAAACAACTGACCGTGTTGACGAAAAAACCGAAAATTATACTCATTGAAAATCCTTTAAAAGCATTGGAAAAAACCATGCAGCAACTAAAAAGTGACGATGTCTTGGTGATTACCGGTTCCGTTTATTTGGCGGGTCTATTAAGTCAGCAATTTCGCTAAGACGGAGTCGTTATCCTGATACATGAACTATTCGATGGATTATTGAGAAAAATCATGCAACGTCTGATTATTTTTAGTATCACGTTGTTATTGGCTGCTTGTGCCAACGTGGTTGCTCCGCTAAATAAACCGATAGCCACAGCCAATACGGTTAATTTAACTTTACCACAAAAAGTCAGTAATGATGAAACCCTGCTGATTTTGACTTTTTCAGGGGGAGGTACGCGGGCGGCGGCTCTGTCTTATGGCGTGTTAAAAGCACTGAAGCAAACACCTATCGGTAATGGCTTTTCACAAAAAAGTCTATTGTCTGAAGTCGATTTAATTTCCAGCGTATCGGGTGGGAGCTTTACCGCTGCCTACTACGGTTTATTTGGTAATAGAATTTTTACCGATTATGAAAAAGATTTTCTCAAATATCCGATGCAAAGCAAATTGTTAAATGACGGTTTGCTATCGCCAAAAAATTGGCGAATGTTAAG
>PDWI01000641.1_pt1 | contig 56289 bp, 51 predicted proteins | sample 1430891 | NCBI WGS metagenome assembly PDWI01 (sample SAMN01162508, study PRJNA174530) | Oral metagenome, whole genome shotgun sequencing project. | biome: Marine environment; feature: Marine mammal; material: Swab sample of the gingival sulcus; isolation source: swab sample of gingival sulcus... | reverse complement strand
TTCGATTATTTTAAAAAGAAGAGGTGGTTGGAATGAAATGGAAAACACCGATTTTGTTAAACAGTAGAGAGCAAAAGGTTATGCGGCGGTCGCGGGTTGGCGTTTAGCAAATTACAATGTTTAAATATTTATTTTTTGCTGATTTCAAAAACTCTGCCGCCCATTTTTTTTATGTCCTGAATATCATGGCTTACAAAAATTGTGGTTATACAGAAGTTCTTGATGATTTTTTTTAACTGTATAATTAGTTCATCTTTTAATTTTTCATCAAGGTTGGAAAAAGGCTCATCCATTAAAAGCATTCTTGGCTCTGTTGCAAGGCCCCGTACTAAGGCAACTCTCTGTTGTTGTCCGCCTGAAAGTTCATAAGGATATCGAGTAGCAAAATTTTCAAGTTTAACCAAACTCAATAATTCATCTATTTTTTTGCGTTTTCTTTCATGATTTTTTTCTTTAATTCCAAAAGCTATATTTTTTTCAACCGTTAAATGCGGGAACAAAGCGTAATCTTGAAAAATAAAGGCTATATTTCTTTTTTCTACCGGTACAGAATTAATTTTTTCTCCGTCAATATAAATTAAACCGGAAGTTTCATTTTCAAAACCTGCGATTATATTTAGTAGAGTTGTTTTTCCAATACCGCTTTCACCATATACTCCAAGTATTTCTCCTTTATCCATCTCAATATTTATATTTTTCAGTATCGGTTTATTTTTTTCATATTCAAAATTTAAATTTTCAATTTTTATGTATTTCATTTTTTTCATTCCTTGTAAATAAATATAATAAAGCGGTTGAAATGACAATTATCAATATTGCAGGAAAGGCTATATCCGTTATTCGCTCTTGTGCCGCATAATTACTGATAGTGATTGCAAGTGTTTCTCGATTAAACGGGATTAAAAGTGATGTTATCGGCAGGTCTTTTATAATTTCAATAAAGCTTAATAAAAAGGCACCAATTATATTTGCTTTGATAAGAGGTAAGTCTACTTTTAAAAATGTTTTAATCTCTCCTGCTCCAAGCGACTTTGAAGCCTTTGAAAATTTTAAACCACATTTGTTAAAACCGGCATCAATTGAATTAAAACTCACCATTATAAAACGAATTGTGTAAGCAATAAATAATGGAATAATGCTTAATGTAAAAATCAAGCGACCAAATATAAATCTATCCAATTTTATAAAAAGCGACAGCGTTGCAATTGCGATAATTATACCGGGAATACCATAACCGATTGTTGCAACCCGAAAAAGCAGTTTATTAAATTTGTCGTGATGATACCTTGAATGATTTGCAAGTATGATGGAAACAATGACTATTAGGGATGCACTGAAGATGCCTACAAAAAGCGTAAAAAAGAAACTGCTTGCAACAAAACTTACATTACCGATTGAATGGTACAGCCATAAAATAAGGTGAATACACGGAATAATAAAAGAAATACTGATTAGTAATATCAAATAAAAGTATGCCGCAAAAGCTTTTACACCACTTATATTTTTCGGTTGAATAAATCTAACTGCACCTGAAGAATACTGATATTTTTTTGCATTTTTCATCATATAAATTAAACCCGAAACTACTCCTATAAACAAAATTAATATGAACGACAATTTTGTTGCGGCTTCTATGTCTTGAAATGAAACCCAAGCATGAAAAATACCTGTGCTGAAAACTTGCACACCGAAATAATACGGAACACCAAAAGCATTTAAAACTTCCATTATGATAAGCAAAGATGCAGAAAGAATAGCGGGGTAAGAAACCGGTATTAGAATTTTAAAAATAAGTTTGCATTTACCTGCACCAAGTGAAACAGCAGAATCCAAAATATTTTGGTCAAGTCGTTTTAAATATGACCTAAATATTATATAAGAATAAGGGTAAAAAGCACAAATTAAAATAAAAATCAGGCCTTTTATATTCATTATATCTAGATTGAAAAAAATACCGAACCGTTGCATAATCTTATAAATAATTCCACCATAGGAAAAAAAGTCAGTATAAATGTAAGCAAGAATATAAGAGGGAATTGCAAATGGAAGAATAAGTAAAAACTCAAAAATTTTTTTTCCTTTGAAGTTGTAAAAGCTCATGATACATGCTGAGATAAAACCAATAAGCAAACAAAAACAAAGTGTGAAAACTAAAATAATAGCCGTGTTTTTTGTGTATGTACCTAAAAACATCGTTACAATTTTTTTTGTACTCGGACTTGTTTTTGATAAAGAATTTACAAGAAAAAACAACGGCGGGGCAATTAAAACTGAAATAAAAAAATATGAAAAAAAAGACCAAAGACTGACTTTGGTCTTTTTTTGTTTTAAAGAAAACATTATTTAAAGTTTGCCTCTGCGGCAAGCAATGTTGCCTTCTCTAAATTTGCACCAATTTTATCAAAATCAATTTTGGACATTTCAATTTTTCCCCATGATTTTAATAACGGTGGCATTTCTGTTTTTGGATTTGCAGGAAATTCAAAATTCATTTCTGCAAAAACTTTTTGGGCATAAGCATCGGTTAAAAATTCAATTAATTTTGCCGCATTCTTTTTATGTGTTGCAGATTTTGTAATACCTGCCGCACTCAAATTTGCATGAACACCACCTTTACCCTGATTTGGGAAGAACAACTTTAATTTTTTTGAAGCTTCATTTTGAATAGGATCTTTATCTATAGCCATTTTCCCCATGTAGTAGCTATTCATAATTCCAATATCCCCTTCACCTGCAAGAACAGCTTTAGCTTGTGCTCTATCATTACCTTTGGGATCTCTGGCAAAATTTGCAACCAAACCTTTTAACCAGTCAAGAGTAGCCTTTTCTCCGTATTTTGCAATCATAAAAGCAATTAAGTGCTGATTATATGAGCTGCTTGAACTTCTTGTTAATATTTTACCTTTCCACTTTGGATTGGCTAAATCTTTATAAGAAGAAAGCTCACTTGCATTAACTTTTGCAGGATTATACACAAGAACTCTTGCTCTATATGTAATACCTGTGTAGTAATTCTGCTTATCCATAAACTGCGAAGGAATATTCTTTTTTACAACAGAAGAAGTAAACGGTTGTAATAAACCTTTCTTCTTGGCCTGATATAATTCCCCGATACCTACAGTCATAAAAACATCAGCAGGGCTATCCATACCTTCCATCTCAAGCTTTTTGATAAGAGCCGCTCCCTTATCATTTAAAACTTGAACCTTGATACCTGTTTTCTTTGTGAACTCATCAAAAACAAGCTTATCACTGTCGTAATGTCTTGATGAATATACAGTTACGATCTTTTCTTTATCGGAAAGATCTGTTACAGAAATATCTTTGCTGCCACCTGCAAAAAGTGAAACACTTAAAAACAGGATTAACATAATCGCCATGATTTTTTTCATAAAAACCTCCTATCGGCTAAAGTTAGCTATATCTTACTAAAAAAACAAAAATAAGTCAAGGCCGGTTAACATAAATTTATAGTTTTTTTATAAATTATTTGTCGCTAAAGCTCCCACCCCTCGCCTACCTTTTATCTTTTGAGCTTTTCTTTTTTTATAAAAGTCGTTTTCCCTCCGTTCAACCGACTTTTCCGACAAACTAAATCGCCCAAAAGGATAACGGTAGTCTCAAAATCAGGCTAAGTGTACTTCCACCACACCGGTTTATTGCGTGAAACGAAAAAAGAACTCCCTTTACTGCCGTATCATTTCGCTTGGGTTTTAATTGCGACCTCTAGTCTATCCTTTTTATCGCTAAAGCTTCTCAAGTAAAGAAGGCTCAAGCATGAGACTTCGATTATACTACACAAAAAAAGATAAAAAGATTATGCGAGGGAGCGGGGTGGCGTTTAGCAAATTACAATGTTTAAATATTTATTCAAAAAAAAAGACAACCCACACGGGGCTGCCTTTTTAAAGAAATTAGAAAACCGTTTGTTCGGAAACAGGTGTTTCAAGGGCTTTTAATGCCTTTTCTACCATTTTGTAGCGCAATTCTTTTTCTTCTGCGGCAGTCATGCTTGGGTCGCCGAGAGGATACGGAATAGCTACAGCCGGAACTATTCGGTTAGCACCTACTGTTTGCGAAATTGGAACAACAGTAGCAATGTGAACTACGGGAAGGACTTTTTCAATTTCTTTTACCATCGTTGCACCGCAACGAGTACAAGTACCTCACGTAGATGTCAGGATTACGGCATTTACGCCATCACTTACCAATTTCTGAGCAAACTCGCTTGCAAATTTCTTTGAGCTTTTTACTGCAGTACCGTTACCGGTTGTTGTATAGTATTTTTCGTGCAGTTTGGCGATTTTGCCTTCTTTTTCCATGTCGCGTAAAACATCAACAGGAAGAACACGGTTTGGATTTTCATTACAGTAAGTTGGGTCATAACCTCCGTGAGCAGTTTCACTGTCAGCAGAAGAAAGTTTATCCATTCCTGCAATTGAATACTCACCGTATTTTGAAGCGCTTGAAGCTTCGATTCTGTCAGGATTACCTTTTGGTACAACACCGCCTGATGTAACAAGGGCTACAACCGCTTTTGAAACATCGGCTACAGGTGCATGTGGTTCAACTTGGTCGAATACAGGCATTGGATATTCTGTTACGAACTCTTCGCCTTTCAGTTTTTTTACCAACATGTCTACGGCTCGTTTTGCGCCACGCTCTTCAGCAAAAAAGTTTTTTCTTACACCACGGAGCAACAAACCTTCTTCTTGAGCTGTGCCGAGCTTTTCGCCTGTTAAAAGTTTTTTTGCCAATTTAGCAATTGCGGGAACGGCTTCTCGCATACCAACGGCAGAATTTTTTGTAGCAACCGTATACATTGTTGCTTTGTAAACATCATATCCGGGGTTTTCTTCATATAATCCCGTAACGGCAGGTATGCCCATTTCATTTGCCACTTTTGAAGCGGCACCACAAGCCATACCGTAACGACCTGCATTAAAACCCGGCCCTGCGATAAAAAGATCAGGCTTAACTTCTTCTAAAACCTTTTTTACAAAAGCCAAAGCATTATCTTCATTTTCATTAAAATAATTATCACCGCAAACTATTGTTTTAACAATTTCGCCGGCATCTCCGATTGCAGTATCAATACCCAAGCCCGGCCCCAGCTTACCGTCAAAAACAGCGGGCTCAAAATCAGCTTTGTCTTCTCCGCCTTTACCGGCAAAGAATTGGTTAATATAATGAACTATTTTTTTCATAGCCACTCCTTATAGTCCTCGAGCTGTAAGATAATTAAATCCAAGCTCGTTAGTTGCACCGGTAATCACCTGAATTTCAGCAGTAATAGATCCGTCTTCGTGTAAACTTCCGTCCCAGCCGCCGGCAATAATATTTGCCTGTAAGCTGTCTCCAATTACATTATCCATTGCAGGCAGGTTAATAACTTCGTTTGCATTACCGTTTGACACAACAGCATCGGCAGTTTTGTGAGCATCAGCCAATGACTGACTTGCTCCGTCTTGACCTGCATATTCGTCTGTTACCAATATTGTTTTGAAACCTTTTGCCGTAAGTTTTTTACAGTTCATGATTAAGTCAGCATCAGGATTACCAAAACCTTCTTCAGAAACAATAACAGCATCAAAGCCCCACATTTCAGCAATTTTTGCGGTTAAAGATGAAGAGCGCTGTTTGTCCGAAAGCGTAACATTTTCATTTGTTATAATAACACCCATGAAGTTGAAGTCCTTACCGTGTCTTTTATAAAGCTCATGGATAATAGGACTGTTTTGATGAATATATGTAGGATTTTTATCACATGCCGAAACACAGTTGCCGCTTACAATAGCACCGTCCATAGCTTCGGTCGGGTACATAACTGTTGGCACAATTTGCTTTACATCAACACCGTAATAATATGTATCGTGTAACAAGCCTTGGCTTTGAAGCATGTAAACATACCCGACCTTTGGCAAGTTAGGATATTTTGCGGCTTGCTCAATAGGGCCAAGTGTTTCATAAGTTTCGGTTTCAGTCGGCTTTACATCTTTAGCGGCTTCGGCTAAATAGCGAGCCGTGCGTAAACCCATATAGCGCAAAGTTCTTTCTTTAACCGCTTTGTTTACATCATCTTTAACCTTACAATCAACAACAAGATTATAGGTTTTTGAGAACGGTGTATATTGTGCGGCAGGACCGCTCATATCAATAATACCTTCCTGGAAACCGACAACAGTTCCTGTTGTAACAACAGCGGCACCACGCAAAACAATAGTTTTACCATCACCTACAGTATCTTCTTCGCCTGAAAAAATTCCCGGAAAGCAAACACCACTGCCTTCTACCTTGCATCTTGGCTCGATAACATCTTTTACAGGAATAATACGAGTACTGTCACCGGGTTTTGCAATATGGAAAGACACGCTTTCAACAAGAGGATCCTCTTTAATGAGGGCTTCAAGTTCAGCCGTGTTTACTTCGAGGCATGTCCCATTAACACCGGTCTTACCGGAAAACTTAATGTCGTCAATAGGAATAATACCCAAATCAAGTTTCATTATTTGACCTCCTTCCTAGTCAATCTTGAAATTTACTGAGCAATTGTAACATATATTTACAGTTTTGGTCAAGCTATACGAAAAAACTAGTAAGCTAAAAACAACGGTTTAACCTTAAGTTCAATTTTAATAAATTTTATGGAAGGGGGAGGTATCCCCCTCGCTTGCAAAAAATTGCCTCTTTTCTTTAAGTGTTTTAAGTCGAGTCTTCGTCCCTCAGCCTCGACTTATTTATAATTAAATCGATGCAATTGTTTTTCCGCTACCCCCTCGTCAGGCTCAGGGGCTACACTTCCGTATTATTACCATGAAATGTTGAATCCGAATAACCTGCAGGCTCTCTTTTATCGGCTGTGTTATGTGCATAGCTTAAAGCCAAAGGTTTACCTCTGTAATAAATGCCGTTTACTTTTGATATTATCTCTTCAGCATTTTCACTCATTACTTGCACAAAAGAATAATTATCCAAAATTCTAATTTCACCGATATTTTCACGAGGTATTTCTACATTCTTCATAATGAGTGTAATTATGTCTTTTGGGAACACTCGTCTTTTTCTTCCTACACTGATAAACAGACTTGTCGAAACATCAGGAGCCAAAGCCACTTTAGGATTCGCTACCCTATTGGAAGTTTTCGAATGCACAAACTTTCCTGCACATTGTTTAATTAAATAACCTGCAACATAAGCTCTCATTGTTAAAGGTACTGATTTTCTAAACAGCCTGCGGTATTCATTTAATTCTTCAGGAGAAACTTCTGTTTTTACCGCTGAAAGAGCATCTTTAATAAATTTTGAAATTTTTTCTTCGTCTAAAATAATTTTTTCAGTTGACACATTAATCTCCTCAAGACGTATTTTGCCATAAAAAAGACTTTTTTACAAGTGTTTTTTTGCATAAATTTTTACAAGTGGCTCAACTCTCATTTAATTTTTATAATTTCTTCAATAATATACATACAAAGATATAGACAATACATAGCCAAAGAGCGTTTTTTTTGATAGAATGTTTGTATGATTAGTATTGCATTAAATATAATTTCAGGTTTGTTTGTCGGAATAGCAAATGTTATACCCGGTGTTTCAGGCGGAACAATTGCCGTAATATGTGGCGTGTATCCGAGATTATTGACAGTAAGCTCACTCAATTTTTCGGAAATAAAAAAAGATTGGAAAAACATATTGGCTTTGGTTTTCGGTATTTTTTTCGGGTTTTTGGCTTTTGCAAAAGTCGTAAATTTTTTCTATACGCATTATCCCGTTTATACTTCATGTTTTTTTGTCGGAATTATTTTAGGCAGCATTCCTTTTTTATTCCGATTGATTAAAACAAAACAGAATATTGATTCACCATTGCCGAAAAAAATACTTGCCTTTATTTTAGGGCTCGGTATAATGCTTTTAATTTTTTTCGGTAAAATAAAGTACGGTAATATTCAAAACGAAATTATTACCGAAATGTCGCTTAAAATTTTTGCTTGGCTTTTTATGCTCGGAGTAATAAGTGCGGTTGCAATGCTGATACCCGGAATTTCCGGCTCATTTTTATTGCTTATACTTGGTGGCTACGCCAGTGTAGTGAATGCTGTTGCCAATTTACAAGTGCTATTTATAATGCCGTATTTTGTCGGTGTTGTATGCGCCTTGGTTATTGCTTCAAAATTACTTGACAAAGCAATTAAAAAAAGACCTCAGATACTTTATTCGTTTATCTTTGGACTCGTACTTGGCTCAGCTCTATCCGTATTCCCAAACAAGCCGCAGAGTTTTACAATATCGGCGGTAATGATTTTATTGGGTATGGCTGTAGTCTTAATTTTCACTTACTTGGGTAAAACTAAAAAGGAGGAAACATAAATGCATAATTTTGAAAAACAGGAAATTACAAACACTAATTTAGATACTCTGATAAAATCGTTTTCAGGATTGGCTGACGATTGGATGCTTGTAACTTCAGGAACAGGCTTAACACGACAAGAGTGGAACACCATGACTGCGGCTTGGGGCGGATTTGGTATTCTTTGGAATATACCTGTTGCACATGTTTATATTCGCCCTACAAGGCATACTCTAAACTTTACCGAAAATAATGATTACATGACGCTTTCTTTTTTTAATCCAAAATGCGAAAAAATGAAAGATGCGTTAAAATTCTGCGGCACAAAATCAGGACGCGATTTTGACAAAGCAAAAGAAACCGGATTGAAACCGATGATGCTTCAAACAAGAGCAATTGGATTTGAGCAGGCTGAAACGATCATTGTATGTCGAAAAATATACACCGACTATATTAAGCCTGAATGCTTTTTAGACCAAAGCATAATCTCAGATAAATACCCCTTAAAAGATTTTCACAAATTTTATGTTTGCGAAATTACGGCTCTATACAAAGCTGAAAAATAATCTAATCCTGAATTAAAACAGTGGCAAGATTTTCCGTATAAAAGTAATCATCTATTGGTTCACCGGTTATTTTTCGACCAAGCTGATGCCCGACTTTGTTTTTACCGTGAAAATCACTACCCGCTGTTGCTATCAACCCTAGAGATTTTGCAAGAGCTTCCAATCTACGACAGCTACCGGCTCTTGTACCGGCGTTCCATGCTTCAAGCCCAATTAACCCGTCTTTTTTTAACTTTTTAATTTCATCCGGTAATTTAGCCCACGAAAGATAAAGCGACATTGGATGTGCAATTACAGGAACTCCACCGGCTTGTTTGATAGCCCAAACTGCATCATTAAAATTTACTCCGGGTGTTTTTAAGAAAAAAGGCCGATTATAAGCAAAATATTTGTCGAAAGCCTCTTGAGTGCTTGAAACCTTATTTTGCTCTTTTAAGAATTTTGCAAAATGAGGTCTGCCAATCATACCGGTGTATTTTTTTTTAAGCTCCTCATAGTCAATTTGAATGCTTTCTTTTTTTAGCATTTCGCATATCTTTATATTACGCCTATCACGGTCTGAAGCCGATTTTGCAATTAACTCGGTTAAATGCTTATTATATATATCCATTCCATAACCTAACAGATGAAATTCCCCAAAATCTCTTTCTATACTGAGCTCAATTCCCGAAATAAATTTTATCCCCTGTGTTTTTGCCTCTTTTTGTGCCTCCTCAATTCCTGAAACCGTATCATGGTCTGTAAGTGCAAGTACGGAAACACCCGCTTTTTTTGCCTGTTGTACAACTTCAGTTGGAGTACATGTTCCGTCAGAACAAGTTGAATGAGTATGTAAATCAATCATATTTAAATTATACCAAAAAACAGATAAAAATACTAGTTTTTTTTTTCGTTTTGTGGTACAATATAGACATGGAATTTATATATTTAGTCTATGGGGGAATAAATGCCTAAGGCAATACGCTATAAATCTAATTCGGTAATTTATTTTTCCGGTGATGTAGCGGACCGTGTTTTCTTGTTAAACAACGGGCATGTGGCGCTCACAAGCATAGACATTGAAACAGGTAAACAAGTTACTGAATACATAAAAACCGGTGAGTTTTTTGGTGTAAAATCAGTTTTGGGAAATTATCCTCGTGAAGAAAGCGCAATGGTTTTAACCGATTCCGTTGTTTATGCTTTTTCACCGGCGGAATTTGAGAATTTTGCCCAAAGCAACACCCGAATTATACTCCAAATGATAAAAGTTTTTTCAAAACAGCTTAGAAAAATACATAAGCAACTGCAAATACTTTCAAGCGATGAAAATAATCGTGAGCTTAACCCCGATGACGGTATGTACAGTGTCGCAGTGGCATTTGCCAATTCTCAACATTTTACGGGAGCCGTGGAAGTTGCAAACAGATATAAATCTCTTTTTCCAAACGGAAAAAATTTGCAGGGCATGAACGAATTGATTTTCAATGCTACAGGAAAAAAGGGCTTGGAATTCGGTGTCGCATCTCAAGATGCCGGCCCTGTTTTCATTGAGCCGTCCGATACCAAAACCGATAACTTCGACCTGGCACAGGAGGCATTAAAAAAGGCTATAAGTGCTGAAGCAAGCGGTGATTGCTCTCTTGCCTATGATAATTATCATACGGCATTAGAAAGCGGTGTACCAAATGTTGTAGAAGTTGCATCTATTGGGGCGGCACGTTGTTTGTACAAACAAAAAGAATATGTCCGTTGCGTTCAATTATTGACAACATTTGTTTCAAATAATTCTAAATCTGCTAAAATTTCGGAAGCTCTTTTTTATCTCGGACTATGTTATGAAGGGCTTGTTAAGCCGGATAAGGCAATAGCCTTCTATAATAAAGCGGCTTTAATTGCATCGCCGGAATTACTTCCTAAGATTAAAGAAAGACAACAAGCATGTGGAGGAGTACAAAATGGCTGATATGTCCGCATTTTCAAGATTTGCCAAAAATTTTCCCAAAGGCTCTGTAATGTTTTCCGAATACGAGCCGGGCAGTTGTTTTTATTTAATACAATCAGGGCGCGTTCAGTTAATCAAAATCATAAACGGTTGCGAAAAAAATCTGGACATATTGCACCCGGGCGAAATATTTGGCGAAATGGCTATTTTGGATAACTCGCCCAGATCCGCAACAGCAATAGCTTATGATGATGTTGAGGCATTGGAATTCAATAAAGAAAACTTTGAAATTCTGATGAAAGGAAATCCCGCTATTGCAATTCGCCTTTTAAAAACATTTATAAACAGGATTTATTCTCAAAAACGCCGATTTATGATACTCACAATTGAAGACAAACAGGCAAGAATCGCAGATGTATTTTTAATGCTGGACGAAACATCGCCTAATTTAGATCGCAGCACCGAAATACGCACATTTGAAATAACGCTTGATGAAGTCGCAAGATGGGCGGGAATGACCGTTCCTGAAGTCGAAGAAAATATCAGAAAATTTTTAGACCAAGGGCGAATTGAAATCTACAGCGACAGAATTATCGTACAAAACATGACCGACATGAAGCGCTTTGTAAACACCAGACGCTCACGCGGAAACGATATATATGTTAAATAAGATGTTTTGGAAAGTAGGGAATGGGCGCTGACGGGATCGAACCGCCGACATTTTGGGTGTAAACCAAACGCTCGTACCAGCTGAGCTAAGCGCCCCTAATTTTTCAGAATTATAGTCTAAACCCGCAAAAATGTCAAGAGCTTTTTTTAATTTTTTTCATTTTTTTTGCTGACTCCAAAGCTCGCCACCCCCTCGCGCCGCATAATCTTTTCATCGTTTCTGTAAAGCATAATCGAAGTCTCATGTTTGAGCCTTCTTTATTTAAAAACTGCAACGATGAAAAGGATAGACTAGCGCTCGTTAAATCAGATTAACCGCTTTTGTTAAACACTCCGGTTTACTTATAAACTTCCCGAAATTAAACACAGCTTCAGTAAAGCATTTCAGTTCTATGTACCGCGTTTCAAGAGGACAGGATGTCCGGTTAAAGTAAACAGCCGCAATGTTTTGAACTAATGTTCAAAACTTGTAGACTTTTTTTCATACCGGAAGTTGAAAAAAGTCGTAGGGTGTTTCCCGAGCCTGCCGAGGGGGTAGCGGAAAAACAATTGCCTCGATTTAACAAAAAAGAAGTCGAGGCTGACGTGAGGAAGACTCGACTTAAAACAGTTAAAGAAAAGAGGCAATTTTTTGCAAGCGAGGGGGAGACTTCCCCCTCCTAAACATAAATTATAATTTGATTACAAGCTTTCGATATTTTTTTAAATAAATTTTTAAAAATTAACTTGACAAACAGACAAACCTATTATATAATTAATTATATGATTGCAATTTATTTTGAATATAGTGCAAAAATATGACAAAGACATGTTTAGGAGGTTATCATAAAATTAGAGAATTTAAAAACCAAGATAGGAAAAGCAGGTTTGGAATTATCAGCCGGAGATGTTATAAGACCAATGGGATGCTGGTTTTCTTGTTCACAATGTTCATCCAGCTGTCAATCAGGATGTTCTAATACATCTACCAACAGTTGCAACAATTCAGAATGTGCCGCAGGGTGTACCGATGCTTGTAGTGGCGGATGCTCTGAAGCAACTTGTTCAGCTTGTATAGGTGCTTGTGCACATGGCGCAACAATTGGTATTGATATAATACCACTAAACTCTTAGTTTTATAATGAGGTATGGAATTATAAATGAATCTTTCAAAATTAAAAGCGAGCATAAGGAAGGGGAATTTAGCTTTAATCAATATGGATAAAGAGCTTTTAAAGCTGGGGGCTACTTCTTTTTTTGTAGAGCTTTTGTGTGTTTCATGCTCACAGGGCTGTGTTGCAAATGGTACTAACTCTTTGAAAACAGGCAGCTGTATTACAGGTTGCGAAAAAGGTTGCTCTTCTTCTGTTTGTAGCGCCTGTACTATAGGGAATAGTCAGGTATAGGAGCTTTTATGAATTTATCTGAATTAAAAAACAATATCAAAAAAGGTAATCTGAATTTTCAAAAATTAGATGATGCCGTTCTTGAAGAAGGTTATTCAGGTTATTTGTTTCATCATTTATTTAGTATGCAATGTATTATCTGCTCTGCAGGTTGCTCTAATGCAAGAACAATTGGAGATGATTTTGGATGTAATACCTGCTCACAGGGTTGTACAAATTCAAGTTGTGCAAAGTGTGCAATTTCACAGGCTGCATCCTGAAAAAGGAATAATAGCTTAAAGTTAAAAAAATTACAGGAGGTTGTTTATGAAAGAAATTAGAGTTAAACGAATTGGTTGTGTTTTTTTTATATTTTTATTAATGATAAATTTTTATTCTTGTTCAAAAACACGGACAGGTAATAAAGCATTTCTAACAGAAGAAGCTGTACAAAATTTTATAAAGCATCACAAAGACTTAAATTTGAGTTTGCTAAAATTACATGAACAGATAAAGCCATATATTAAAATATCGAAATTTAATCCTGAAAATACTTTAACTAAATTACAAAACATGCCTACACCTAAATTGCTAAAAAATCTTTTTAAAAAATTCGGCTTAGATGAAAATAAGGCCGTGATGCAGATTACGGTTATGCAATACGGAATTATCGCTTATACGATGGAAGCGACTTTGGAGGAAATAAAAAATTCCGGAGAAGAAAGAAATGAATACCAAAAAGCTTCCGATTTAGCTGTGGAGAATTACGCAAAAAAACTGAAAGCCTTAATTAACGAAGACGATTACAAACTTATAAAAAAATACCATAGTGATTTATTTGCAGCTTTTGATAATTTTAAAGGCTGGAATGAAAGTGAATAGAAAGGCTGAATAATTTAAAAATAATTTTTTAATTATTATAATTTAATGTTGACAAGATTAAAAGTATATGAGATAATTTTTATAGGGTTAAGTACTTATTACATTTTTCATAGGAGGAAAATATGAATTTAGATCAATTAAAAAAGGATATTATCAAGGCGCATCTCGATATAGACCGAAGTAATAAAAATTTATATCTTTCATTAAATAGGTTGCTGAATTCCGACAAATTAAAAAAATTCTTTAATTCTAAGAATGGGGGGGGGTGTATTTTTTCTTCCTGTTCTGAATCATGTGCAAAAGGTTGTTCGATTTCAAGTGCTTTATCTTGAAAAAGGTACAAATATGCAGAACTTTAATTCAAATCAAAAACTAATTTACAATCCGGAATTAAGATTTAAAAAAGAAGAGCATAGGTGCATAGCCTATACTATTGACGATTTCTTTTTTTCGCCGGATAATGTTACGGTTTTGCTTCCCCAGGAAGTAATAATGCTGTTGCTTTTTGACGGTAAGCACAATATCGATGAAATTACGACAAATATGGCATATATTTTTGATGCTCAACATGCAGACAAAAATACAAAACAGTTTCTCTTAAATTCACTTGAAAATTTGGAAACGAGAATGAATAAAACACCTCCGGTTCTTCCCGTGGATGAAGTTCCTGAAGCAAAAGTAAAAGAGGCACAAAATCGCTATCTTGATCCTTCTTACTTTATTATTCCCAAAGACAAAATTATTTTTAACCCTCGCGATTTACGACTTTCTGCTCCACTTTCGGTTAATTATAATGTTATGACTACATGCGGTTTCAAATGCAAATATTGCTATCACCCTCTTATGCCTGTCAAAGGGTTAATTTCCCTTGAGAGACTCAATGTAATTTTTAAAGAATTAAAAGAACTCGGTTGTGAAAGTTTTATGTTGACAGGCGGAGATCCCATGCTTCGACCTGATATTGATGAAATTATGATAAGCCTTTATAAAAATAATCTTTTGTATTCACTTTCAACAAAGTCAATTATTCCCGAAAACAGAATTATTAAATTAAAAGAAAAAGCCGGCTTACGAGGTATGCAAATCAGTCTGGATTCATCAAACAATTCTATTGCAACGAATTTATTGGGCATTAAAGATTCGCAATATGTGCAAAGCGTTTTACAAATGATAAAAACCTTGCAAAAACACGGTATTGAAACTCGGGTTAAAGCGGTACTTACCTCTTATAATGCAGACGGTTTGGAAGAATATCTTAACACTATTGCAGACTTGGGAATTAAAAGAATGCAAGTTGTGCAATACGGAAGAAGCGGTGCCAGACATACCGATGATTTGTACCCCGGCGATAAACAGATGAAAGAGGCGAGTGCCGTTGTTCAGAAATTTAAAGAAGAACATAAAAATATAGAATTAACAGCAGGGGGATTTGGCGTATCCTATGATGAGCCGGTTGTTGTAGAAAAAATTACAAAAGAAAATATTTTTTCAAAAAGAGCAATTTGCAATGCCGGAAGATTTTCGCTTACTCTTATGCCTAATGGAAAAGTTTTTGTTTGCGAGCAATTGCCTTATAGTGAAGAATTTGTTTTAGGCGATCTAAAAACACAAAGCGTGGAAGAGGCTTGGAATAGTGAAAAAATGAAAAAATGGCTTTCTCCGCCCGATAGAAATATTTTTGTCGAAGACTCTCCATGCAAAAATTGTCCCGATGAATATTATAATGAATGCCACAAAACTTATAGCAGGTGTTTGCGTTTTATTTACGAGCACACCGGCAATACTCATACCGCCGATATAAAGTGCCCAAGATACAGTTTTGATAAACGAAGAATCACTTGAGCTTAAAAAAAATTATAGGAGATTGTTTATGAAAAAAATTAAAATGAAAAAAATGCTTTTTGTTGTTTTATCGGTTTTATTTTGTAGTGTTTTTGTCTTTTCACAAAATAATTTTGAAAGAGAAAGCGTATTAACTGAAGAGACTTTAAAAAGTTTTATCACAAATTATAAGCATATGTTTAAGGATTTAAAAGCTGAAAATGCAGGTAAGCATATTTACGTCAAGAAAGAAAGCATACGGGAATCTTTTGACAGACTTTCAAAAGTAAAGCCTTCAAAAAAAATAAAACGCATTTTTGAAGAATACAGCTTTGACGGTGATAAGGGGATATACCAAATTGTTGTATTACAATACGGGGTTGTTGCCTGCACTATAGAAGAAGCTCTTAATGAAATCGCAAACGAAAAACGTACCGAAAAACAGAAAGAAAAAGATAGAGAAACAGTTGCATGGCTTGTTGAAATCAAATCACAAATAAATTCTTCGGATTATAAACTTATACAAAAATATTTTAAAGAGCTTTACGAAATTTTCAACCGAATTGAAGAAAAAATATAGTTAATGTTAAATTAAATAAACACCGGGAAATAAAATTGTGAATTTGAAAAAACAAAATACAAAAGCACTCCTTTCTTGGGGTGCTTCATTCATAAAACCATTTATTCCCGTATTAATTTTGCTCTCGATATTTTCACTTCTTGGCTCATATCTTTTAACTTTTGAGCCACGTTTTACCGGCAAAATAATAGATGCTTTAACACAAAAAGACAGGCAAAATTTTTGGTTTTTCTTAAAAATTGTTATTGTCTTTCAATTAGCAGGGTTCGTATTTTCGCTTTTAGCTACTTGGTTCGGTTTTTTATTTCAACGCAAAATAACTATTTATACAGAAAGTCGTTTGTATTTAAATTTTTTATATTTGCCGACAAAAAAAAGTGCAGAAAAAGATTCAGGCAAACTTTTAAATTTATTTTTATCTGACCTTTCAGCAACAATAGGAATTTATACTCAACAATTACCTTCTATACTAAATTCACTTATTATAATGTTTGTAATCGGAACAAGGCTCATTAAAATTGATGTCATACTTTTTTTTATAACACTGCTCGTTTCAATTATACCAATTTTTCTGGCAAAATACTTCGGAGCAAAGCAAGCAACAATTCATAAACTTCAGCGGGAACAACAAGACAAATACACTTCATATCTAAACGAAACAATTTACGGTTTACAGGATATTAAAAATTATTCTTCACAAAAATTTTTTAGAGAAAAATTTTTACAAATTGTAAATCTGATTTTTAAACTTGCAAAAAAATCCACCATAATTGAAATGCAATCTTTTACGGCTTCTTTTTCAAGTAACTTTATTATAAATATTTCGCTTTTTATAATAATAGGTTTAACTGTACTTACCGGAAAAAACACAGTCGGTACAATTACGGCTGCCTTAATGTATTCACAAAAATTTAGAAGCCTGGTTTCTTCTGCCGCTGAAGTTTATCGTTCAATTTTAATTTCCTTTGTTTCACTTAATCGTATAAAAGAAAATTTTGAAGAAAGACAAAAAAAATATTCTATTATAAAAGAAGAAAAAGACAACATAAATAATACTAAAAAATTAATAATCAAAAATTTAAATTTTTCATATAACGATAATAAAAAGGTTCTAAAAAATATAAACAATGAATTTTCTTTTCCGTCTTTATATTTAGTTAAAGGAAAAAACGGCGCCGGAAAAACAACCCTATGTAATATTATTTCAGGCAATTTAACCGAAGATAAAGCTAATTTAAACGGAGAAATTATTTTTAAAAATCTTTCAAGTAAACTTTCTTTTGTCAGACAGCAGTCTTTTATCTTTAACGGAACTATAAAAGACAATTTGTGTTTTGGACAAAAAATAAGCAAAAAGAAAATAAAAGATATTTTGGAAAAAACAAAATTAAATTTGATAATAGAAAATCTTCCTGATGGTATAAACACAAAACTGGGCGGAAAAGATCATATTCTTTCACAGGGACAAATGCAAAGATTGGCGCTAAGTCGCTGTCTTTTACAAAACACTGAAGTGATTTTATTTGATGAAGTAGAAAATGCTCTTGATACCGAAACAAGCAAAGCTCTTTTGCAGATATTAAAAGAATTAAAATCTGAAAAACTTATTTTAATGATAACACATAAAAACGATTATGATAATATCGCTGATGGAATTTTTAATATTTCATAGCCGGCACTTGAAATGAATCGGTTTTTTACTTATAAACTTCCCAAAATTAAACACAGCTTCAGTAAAGCATTTCAGTTCTATGTACCGCGTTTCAAGTGGACAGGATGTCCGGTTAAAGTAAACAGCCGCAATGTTTTGAACTAATGTTCAAAACTTATAGACTTTTTTCATACCGGAAGTTGAAAAAAAGTCGTGGGGGTAGCGGAAAAACAATTGCCTCGATTTAACAAAAAAGAAGTCGAGGCTTAAGGGACGAAGACTCGACTTAAAACAGTTAAAGAAAAGAGGCAATTTTTTGCAAGCGAGGGGGAGACTTCCCCCTCCTAAAAATAAATTTAAAAAAAAGAGACCACCCGCCTACGAGCAGTCTCCGTGTTTGTGTTAAATAAAATTTATGACAAGCCTTCGATATTGCCGTTGATAAAGTCGATATGTTTTGCTTGCGGCTCTTTTGGAAGACCGGGCATTCTCATCATATCTCCCATAATTGCGACAATCAATTCAGCACCGTTGTTAAGCACCACTTCGCGAATGTTCATATCGAAATCTTTTGGAACACCGTGCAGCTTTGCATCGGACGAAAAAGAATACTGGGTTTTTGCAATACATACAGGATAGCTTCCCGCACCTGCGTCCACAATTTTCTTAATCATCTTTTCAGCCGCCGCCGAGAAAGTAACATTCTTTGCACCGTAAATCTCTTTACAGATTTTTTCAACTTTGGTTTTTACGCTGTCAGAATCTTCGTAAATAAACTGTAACGGCTTGGAAGGATTCTTTTCGATTGTATCAACAACCAATTTTGCAAGCTCTTCGGCTCCTTTTCCGCCTTCAACAAATGCGTTATTCACGGCAAAACCTACACCGATTTCTTCGCAATGCTTGCGGATTAAATCAAGCTCATCATCGGAATCATAGCCGTATCGGTTAAGCGCAACAACAACTGTCTGACCGAATTTCTTCATGTTTTCGATGTGCTTATCAAGATTACCAAAACCTTTTTTCAATGCTTCTGCATTTGGTTTGGAAATTTCAGCTTCAGGAACATCGCCGTGCATTTTCAAACCGCCGGTCGTTGCGGCGATAACCGTGAGTTTTGGTGAAAGCCCTGCCTTGCGACATTTAATGTCAAAAAACTTTTCGGCGCCAAGGTCAGCCGCAAATCCTGCTTCGGTAACAACATAATCGCCGTAAGTAAGAGCAGTCTTTGTTGCAATGATTGAATTACAACCGTGTGCAATATTTGCAAAAGGCCCGCCGTGAATAAATGCAGGTGTATGCTCGATTGTTTGTACGAGGTTAGGGTTAATCGCATTTTTCAAAAGTACAACAATTGAGCCTGCAATTCCAAGGTCTTTTACCGTAACAGGATTATTGCCGACATCGTAACCCAAAATGATTTTTTCAATTCGCCTTCTTAAATCGTCAATATCCGTTGCAAGACAGAAAATCGCCATAATTTCAGATGCAGGTGTAATATCAAAGCCCGACTCTAAAATTACTCCGTTTCCTGCGCCCAAACCTGTAACAACCTGCCTTAAACTTCTGTCGTTTACATCCAAAACACGCTTCCACAAAACCTTTTTCACTGCCTTTGGAGTACCTTGATTTCTAAAGATATAATTATCCAAAAGAGCGCTAATCATATTATGTGCGGAAGTAATTGCATGAAAGTCGCCGGTAAAATGCAGGTTAATATCCTCCATCGGCAAAACTTGAGCATAACCGCCACCGGCAGCTCCGCCTTTCATACCAAAACAAGGCCCCAAAGAAGGCTCGCGCAATGCAACAACGGCATTTTTGCCAATTCTCTGCATACCCAATGAAAGCCCGATTGAAACAGTTGTCTTTCCGATACCCGCTTTTGTCGGAGTAATCGCAGTAACCAGAATCAGATTATTCTTCTTCGCCTTTGCTTCATCAACACATGTATAAGGAACCTTCGCAATATAATTACCATATGGGACAAGGTCATCTTCCTTAACTCCCAATCCATCAGCCACTTGAACGATTTTTTTTAGCTTCGTTTCTCTCGCTATTTCAATATCTGTTTTCATGCAAAAAGTATAACACCAATCATTTTTTTTTTCAAGACCTCAAGACAATCAAAAATATAAAAACTAAACCGAAATTTATTGAAGGGGGGGACCGCCCCCTCGCTGCGGCTATTGTCGATTTTTCTTTTAATCTTAACTTGCGATTTTACGCTATCGCTTCAAATCACAATTCTTGAAAAATTAAACATCGACAAGTATCCTCCGCTTCCCCCCAATGTAAAAAGCTCGTGCAACATAAACCTTTAAAGCTCCACTTAAATATTAAAAACCGGCTGATTAAACCTGCAAAAATTGTTTTTACAAAAACTATAGTAATTTTTTTTAAAATGTGTTACACTGGCTTTATTATTGGGAGTTTCTTTTGAAAATTGGAATTAACGCTTTTGGATGCAAGCACGGGCGCTCAGGTATAGGTGCATATGTATATTCGCTTGTAAATAACTTACCTGAAATTGAACACGAGGTCAGTATTTTTGGCCCCGAGCTTGACAGATACACTTACACTTCTGATATTGATTACGTAGCCTACGAGGGCATATCAATAGACGATACGGAATTTGCAGAAAAACTCTGGCATAAAACACACTTTAATGCATTTGTACAAAAAACAAAATACGATGCTGTTTTGTTTCCTGCAGGAACCGGTCTTTTACCGATTGCTAATTTTTCCAAACCTGTATTTTTGGTAATCCAAGAGCCGATAGAGCCTGAAAAAAAATCCTTGTTCGGTTTTTTTTCAAAATTTTCAAACAAAATGATTTTTGAAAAAGCCACCGGAATTATTGCCCCGACAAAATACATTAAAAAAAGTTTAATCGAAGCCGGAATACCCAAAAACAAAATAAAGGTTATTCACAATGGGATTAACACCGATATTTTTCACCCGCGCAAAATAAACGAAAACGAAGTTGCTCTAATGGAGCCTTTTGCAATACGCAGACCGTACATTATATATGCCTCACGGATTTCTGAGCCTGAAAAGCATCATGTTGAACTAATTCGCGGGTTTTCTATATTCAAGCAAAAAACCAACGCCCCGCATCGGTTGGTAATTGCCGGCGCTGAAGGTGAAAATGCTGATATTGTCTACAACGAAGTTATGGATTCTCCTGTTTCTTCTGATATACTCCTTACAGGTTATATTGAGCACGAAAAATTGGCAAACCTTTATGTTGCTTCAGACCTCTGCATTTTCCCCTCTACAATCGAGGGGGTTGGATTACCGGTGATTGAAGCAATGGCATGCGGTATACCGACTGCTTGTGCAAATGCCGGTGCGTTACCTGAAATTGCAGGATATGCGAGCCATTTTTTTGATCCTGAAAATCCTGAAGCAATTTCTGCTGCAATTATGGAACTGGCAACTTTCTCTGACGGCTCTACCGATGACTACCGACAGAAAATGACGGAAAAAGGTTTGGAATGGGTAAAAAAATACAATTGGACAAAGACTTCAATACAAACATTTGATTACATCACAGACCTGTTATCCAATTTATAAATTAACTTATTTTTAAAATAAAAAAGCACAAAGGAATTATCCGAGGGAATTGAAAAAGCCGGACGAGTTTTGCAATTTCTTCCAAAATCTACCAAAAAACGCAATGAAATGAGCTTCTTTGAAGGCACTTTTAAAAAGTAACTCACCTTTTGAAAGTGCCTCACCCCTTGTGCTTTTAATTCATAAATTGCTACAATTAGAAAATATTAATACTTCCCAATGACGACTTCCAGTACATAACTTTTTCGTTAAGTTCTTTCATGTAAACCAATTCTTCAGGTATACGATCTTTTTTGCCTGACCCTGAAACTAAATTTTCAAAAAATTTGCTCATAAAATAGGGCCTCCTTAAATTAAAATTGAGCATCATGCTTTTAAGCATCATTGCTCTTGAAGCGGTAATATACTCATTTTGAATAAAAAAGTCAAGCATTTTATTGAAAATAATTGAAAATTATGCGTTTTTATGCGGTATTTTGTGTTTTTAAGCATAAAACCGGCAAGTTTTAGAAAAAATCATAAGTGATTTTTTTTCGTCAGTTCGTTTAACCTGATTTAGACAAATGCAGTTATCACGATATTTCCCGAGATCCTAATCAGAGGGTAATAATAACCCATTCCGGGTGATTATTACCCTTCTTTACTTTAGGTGGACATCCTGTCCACTACTGCTTGAGGCAAAAAGATTTAAGGAATTTGTCGGGTTACAAAAGCGATGAGCGACAAAATATTTGTCGCCCACCTAATTTTTTTTATATAAATAGGTTAATTCCGCTTTCGCTGGCCGCATGCATGTAGGTTGCTACTCCGCCAATTTCTACTCCGTCCATAAGCTCTTCTGCGGTAATGCCCATTATGTCCATCGACATCTGACATGCGACTAAGCGAACACCGGCATCGAGTGCGGTTTGGAACATTGTTTCGAGCTGGTCGACATTTTTGGCTTTCATTCTGCCTTTCATCATTTTAGAACCCATTCCGCCGAAGTTCATGCTTGAAAGCGAGAGTTTGCCCATTCCTTTTGGTAACATCGAGCCAAACATTTTGCCCATCGTATCTTTTTTCACCTTTGGTGCGTTTTTCTTTCTGAGAACTGAAAGTCCCCAGAAAGTAAAGAACATCGTAACTTTTTTACCGGATGCAAGTGCACCGTTTGCCAAAACAAATGATGCAAGTGCTTTATCCATATCATTTGAGAATACGATAAAGGTGGCTCCGTCTGTTTCGGAGTTCCCGCTTGTTTTTGGAACACCGGCACCTTTTTGTATGTTTGCTTTTATAATGCCTTTTTCGCTGTCAAGATGTAAGAGCTTATTACCGGTAAGTTTACACCACGATTGAATATCACGGGAAAAGCCGGGGTCTGACGCTTTTATGGAAAGCACCCCGCCTTCGGGTAATTCTTCAATTCCTGTTTTCACTTTCATAATTGGGCCGGGACATTGTAAGCCGCAGGCATCTATCCTTATTTCTTTCATTGTGTTTTTATCTCCTTTTACCGGTGTAGAATTCTTAAAACTACCGTCATCTTCAAATACATCGCCGCTTAAACCTGCTACGGAAGCAGTAACAGACTCGGCTTTTTCAGGGTGAGCCAAAAAGTCCTTTTCTTGGTGTGCAAACTCGTAAGACTTGTATCCGCCGGTTAAATTTACTGTGTCAGAATAACCGTTTTGTCTAAGTATTCTTTCGGCAAGATAACCTCTTAATCCCATTCCGCAGTTTATAAACACAGGTTTATTTTTCGGTATTTCGTTAAGTCGTTTTCTGATTTCAGTATTCGGAATGTTTACTGCTCCTTCAATTGCCCCTAACTCAAATTCTTCTTCTGTCCGTACATCGAGAAAGAACGCTCCTTTTTCTTTGTATGCTTCTACATCTTTCCAAGTTACCGTCTTGGTAAGTCCGTCTCTTTCGTTTTCCGCAACGAAGCCAATCATGTTTACAGGATCTTTTGCAGACGAAAACGGCGGTGCATAAGCATGCTCAAATTCCGCAAGGTCATACACAGTGCCTTCTTTCATTATGTATGCGGCAAGAACATCTATTCGCTTATCTACACCGTCTATGCCTACAACTTGACCGCCCAAAATTTTTCCGTCAGCAGGATTGTATAAAACCTTCACTGTAACGAAAAATGAGCCGGGGTAATAGCCGGCATGATTCGGTGCATGAGTAACAATTTGCTTAAACGGAAGCTCGGCTCGATTTAAGCCTTTTTCGGTTAAGCCTGTCGAAGCAATTGTCATATCAAACACTTTGGCAATACTTGTTGCAATACTTCCCGAATATGTTTGCGTATGACCTTTCACTATGTTTGTCGCACATATTCTCGCTTGCTTATTTGCAGGCCCTGCCAACGGAATGGTAATAGGCATTTTTAATAGCGGACTTGTGTATTCAATTGCATCGCCGATAGCGTATATGTCTTTTTCAGATGTTTGGAAATACTCGTTTACTTTGACAGCTCCGTTTTTTGCCAAATCAATATCAGCTGCTTTGCATAATGCTGTATCGGGTCTTACCCCAATCGAAAGTATTATAATATCGCAAGGAATTTCTTTTCCCGAATTTAACACAACATAAAGCTCGCCGTTTTTTCTTTCAAACGATTTTACGGCATCTTTGAGCTGAAGCTGTACGCCTTTACCTCGTATATGATTTTGTATAATTGCAGCCATGTCATAATCTATAACATTCATTACTTGCTCCATAGCTTCAATTACCGTAACCTTTAAGCCCCGCTCATGCAGGTTTTCTGCCATTTCAATTCCGATAAAACCACCACCGACTACGACAGCCCTTTTTGTTGCGGGGCTATCAATTTTTTCTTTTATTGCATCAATATCGCTTACGGAGCGCAGTGTCAAAATACACTCATCATCGATACCCGGAATTGGCGGGCGAATTGGGGACGCACCCGGACTTAAAATCAATTTATCGTAAGCCTCCTCAAAAACTTCTCCTGTTTCAAGATTTTTTACACTTACGGTCTTAGCTTCTTTATTTATACTTATTACTTCGTGCCTTACCTTTGCATCAACATTCAAGCTCGCCTTAAACTTCTCCGGCGTCATAACAAAAAGATTTTCTCTCTCTTCGATAACCCCGCCGGCATAATAAGGCAATCCGCAGTTTGCAAAACTGATGTGATGCCCTCTTTCAAAAATAACTATCCGTGCAGTTTCGTCCAATCTCCTTAACCTTGCAGAAACCCCTGCACCACCTGCAACGCCACCGACTACTACATATTTATTCATCTTGAACCTCCTATATTCAAAAAAATAATCCTATTTATTAACCGCAAACAGCGGCACCCAAAGCTACACAATTTTCAAGTTGTTTAATTTCAAAATATATGCCCATCTTTACTGTAAGATACTCGTAAAGCAATTTACTAATTTCATCTTTTAATCCAAAGCCTTTATCAAAAGTAGTTCCTTCAGCAATTATACAAATAGGCTTTCCCGACTCTTTTCCTTTTCCCGACTTTATACAAACGGAAGCAAGAGAAGATGCCACAATACGGGCAGTACGCTTTAAAACCGTGTCGGCAAGTCGCCTTAAAACATCAATGTCTGTATCCGATCCTTTAGATGATTTTATAACTGAAGCCAAACTGTTTTGCTCAAGATTAACATGACATAAAAAATTATTGATTTCAGGAAAATTATAATCAGCATTGTCAAATGCTTCACAAAAACTATCCGAAAAAAGTCGATTTCTACAAGCAGCCCTAATTACAATCGAAATTAATTTTCCAAGATAAGCTCCTGAGCACATTTTCTCCAGTTTACAAACATCGCCATCTGAAGTTTCATTATATAAAGCTTTGTCAAATTTTGAAACAGCAACTTTATCCGACTTACCTATTTCCGACACTATAACCTGCGGTAATTTTGCTTTATCGCCGAGCTTGGGAATACTGTGGTTTTCAATATAAGCAATATTAAACCCAGTGCCTAAAATGACTCCGACATAAGATGAATATTCTTTGTGTTGCACCGATAAGGCAGGCAAACAGCCTGACAATAACGCCGCCGTTGTATCATTTAAAACACAAACTCGCTTAACCCTACTCCACCCGCGTTTTGCCAATGCACACATCAAACTATCACCCAATAACGAGCCAAGCACTTTTTTTGCTTTAATCTCTTTTGAAAACCGAATCACTTCACCGTCAATATTCGGCGTAATTTTCACCGCATACGAAAACGAAAAATTTATCTGCTCTGCTTCATCCCGAAGATACTCAAGGTATTCTGCGATTTTATCAAAAAATTCTTCACGACCGTATTCACGATCCAAAGCAGGCATCAAAGATTTTGCCGACTTACAAATTTTAGCCTTGCCCTCCATATCAAATTCAACAAGAAAAGACCTGAAATTCGTCCCGCCTGCATCTATCACAATTACCCGCTTGTTTTTTGGCGCCTCCATTGCGGGCGTAATCCAAGTCGGAATCATCTCCGGCGCGCCCTCATTTCCGCCTTTCAACCCCAATTGCAAATCTTCAGACAAAGCCCGTACGCTAACATCAATCTGCTGCCCTGCAATATTAAAATCATACTTACTAAAAAAAGAAGCAACCCTTGAATGAAAATTATCCATAACAAAAGATTATCATTTTACGGTAAAAAAGTCAAACAAGATTAGAAAATGAATTTGGGCGTTACCCCCTCGATGCAAGTAAACTTGCATCGAGGGGGTCGGCGAGCTACGGACTACGCCTAACGGCTCCGACTAAACCTGCAGTTTGTAATTTAAACTGCAGGTTTATTTTGTTGCCGTGTTTTTTAAAAACACGGCAACAATCCTGCGCATGCCTAACGCTAGGGTAAAATACAACCAATAGCGTATTTTTTTTGCTTTTAAAAGTTTACAATGCTTTAATCTATTTTTATAAAATGCAAGTCAAATCTCAAAAAAAAACCACGATTTTTAATCGCGGTTTTTTTCAATTTCTAAAAACAAAATATTTAATTCCAACTATGATTCCACCACATGACATGCACAAAAATGACCCGGTAATATCTCTCTATATTCAGGTTTTTCTTTCATACATATCGGTATTCTCTTAGAGCAGTTCATATGGAACGGACAACCCGGAGGAAGATTAATCGGAGAAGGGATTTCACCCGTAAAAGGGATAGCGCGTTTTCTGGTTTCAGGGTTTGTATCGGGAATTGCCGCTATCAAAGCCTGAGTATACGGATGTAACGGATTTTCATATATTTCAGTTGAAGACGCCATCTCCATTATAGAGCCAAGATACATAACGGCAACTCTATCAGACATGTGCTTAACAACATTAAGACCATGCGAAATAAACAGCAACGTTAGATTTCTTTCTTTTTGCATATCCAAAAGAAGATTCAAAACCTGCGACTGTACTGAAACATCAAGAGCACTAACAGGCTCATCACAAACAACAATTTCAGGATCAAGAGCCAAGGCTCGTGCAATAGCAATTCGCTGTCTTTGTCCGCCGGAAAACTCATGCGGATACCTGTAATAAGCATCTTCAGGAAGTCCTACATCCTTTAAAAGCTTCAAAGTTTTTACTTTACGCTCATTAGGAGTGAGCTTTGTTTGAATTAACAAGGGCTCTTCAATGATGTAACCTACATTCATTCTCGAATTCATAGATTCAGCGGGGTCTTGAAAAATCATCTGCACATTACTGCGAACTTCTTTGAGTTGTCTTTCAGGCAGATTTTCAATACTTTTACCCTTATAATAAATCTTACCCGCTGTTGGTTTATAAAGGCGCATCATGGCACGACAGAGCGTACTCTTTCCGCAGCCAGTTTCACCTACAAGCCCAACTGTCTCTCCGGCAAAAACCTGAATGGACACACCATTTAATGCGTGAACAACAGCCTTACTGTATCTACCTTGCGAAAAATACTGTTTCAAATCAACTGATTCTAAAATTGGTTTTTTTTCACTCATTACTCAAGCTCCTTATGTCTAAAGCACCTGATTGTGTGCCCGGGTTCAATCTCTTCAAGTTCAGGTCGATTTGTGCGACAGTATTCTGTTGCATAAGAACAACGCTCGGCAAAACGACAAGTTGCAGGATACAATCTGGGTGAAGGAACCGCACCTTTGATATACGGCAAATGCGTTTTTGGCTCCGAGTCCATCTTAGGCATAGATGCAATCAATCCTCGCGTATACGGGTGTCGTGGATTTTTGAAAATTGTAACAACATCAGCAGTTTCCACAATTTGTCCTGCATACATAACGGCAACCTTGTCGCTAACATCAGCAACAACACCCATATCGTGTGTAATGTAAAGAACAGCCATATTGGTTTTTGCCTGCAAATCTTTTATCAGTGATAATATCTGTGCCTGCACAGTAACATCCAAGGCTGTTGTAGGCTCGTCGGCTATCAACAATTTTGGTCGACCTGCCAAAGCCATAGCAATCATAACTCTTTGCCTCATACCACCTGACAGCTGAAACGGATAATTTTTCATTCTCTGCTCAGGCGAAGGCATTTCAACATCTTTAAGAACCTTGAGAATATGCGGCTCTCTTTCTATTTTTTTTATGTCAGCTCTGTGAAGCTCAAGAACCTCGCCTATCTGTTTTTCTACAATATGCACAGGATTTAAAGCTGTCATAGGCTCTTGAAAAATCATGGCTATTTCCGAGCCTCGCTTTTTATACATTTCTTCTATCGGCAAATCCAAAATATTTTTTCCTTCAAAAAGGATTCTTCCATTTGTTATCATACCATAAGGTTGAGGTAAAATTCTCATAACAGAAGATGCCGTAACGCTTTTACCACAACCCGACTCACCGACAAGCGAAAGGGTTTTCCCTGTTTCCAATGTTAATTCAACTTTATCCAAAACCTCCAACGGCTCACCGGGACCCGTTTTAAAAGCTACAGAAAGGTCTTCAATCTTAAGAAGTTCTTCAGCACTCATAACTTACACTCCGTAAAAAGCCGGAGGGGAATATTCCCCTCAGGCTTATAATTTTTTTTAATAATTCAAATCAGCTATTGAACATAGCGCTCACTCAAGTGGTAAACTCGAGGCTCGTAGGTTTTACCTTCTGCCATAGCTTTCTGAACTTCGGCTTTGATTTCTTCATCAATCCACATATATCCATAGTAGCTTGTCCAGTCAGCACCTGTATCAAGTCTTCTGTTACCCCACCAAGGTAAGCGAACCCATTTCCAAACACCGGATCTTTCAAAGTCAAGGTAGTAGCTTGGAACTATCAAAGCTTCTTCATGAACAAGTCTTTCGATTTTCTTGTTGTTTTCAGCTTTTTCTTCAATAGGTGGTGCGCTTTCTTCAATCGCAATAAGCTTTTCCATTTCTTCACTCCACCAACCAAAGAAGTTGTTAGTAGAAGGCTTGTCGGCATTTGCTTTAGCGAAGAACTGCCAGTAGGTTGGCTCATACCAAGTAGTCATACCACCCCACCAAGCATCATGCTTTTTGTTCAAAACAGTATTGAACATACCGCTTTCCATGAGTTTAAGCTCCATTTCAACACCGGCTTTTTTTGCCTGCTCTTTCAAAACTGAAAGTCTTTCAGTATGGTGCTGAGCACTGTAAAGCAACTCGAATGAAACTCTTTCGCCGGCATCGTTCATTAAGATACCGTCTTCACCAACTTTTGTGTATCCTGCTTCGCCTAACATTTCGCGAGCCTTATCAGGATTAAAATCAGGTTTTTTGATCGAGTGATCATTGAAGTCAATTCCACCCCAAATCTGACCCATACCGATATTGTGTTTTCTCTTATATTCGCCGTAAAGAGCTTGGTCAATCATACCCTGCATATCAATAGCATAGTACATAGCTTGACGCACTTTTTTGTCGCTGAATAATTTAACCTTAGTATTAAAGAAAATACCGCCCATACCTTCTACAGGATAGTAGTTTATAACATATCTGTCGATATAACCGTTTGTAACATTTTCCTGTGATGTAGCTTTCTTCCACTTATCCGGAAGAACTAAGCCAAAAATATCCAACTCACCGTTATAGAAGTAGTTTTCCATCATATCAGCACCACCGGTGATTACTTTGTACTCAATTCTTTGTATATTAGCTCTCTTTTTGTAATATGGATATGAGCGAGCCCACCAGTCGTCTACTCTTTCAAATACAATCAGCTCACCCTTGATGTTTTCGTCTTCTTTCATAGCATAAGGACCTGTAGTTGGCTCTATTTTCCAGTTATACTCAACTTCCCAACCTTTTTTAATTTCACCGTTAAAAAAGTGTTCAGGTCTAGGTCTGATACTTGCATTATCCATCAAAGATGCTCTTGGAAGTGTATCTGACTCAAGAAATTTAATTGAAATACAAAACTGATTTATTTTTTTAACTTCCAGCTTGCTGTAATGGTTGTTGTACCATGGAGCATTCAAGTTAGGAGAAGTCATAGCTTCCCAAGCAAAAACAAAGTCATCTGCATCACAAACTTCGCCATCTGACCATTTCATTTTTTCATGAAGTTTATAGTAAACAGTTTGGTTATCGGCACCGAATGCCCAGTGAGTAGCGGCATAAGGCATGAATTCCTGTGTTTCAGGGTTAGTAGTAACCAAGTCTGCACATGTCCACATCAAACCTCTTGTACCTGTATTTGATTCAGGGCCTGTATAACGAAAAGTAGTTGGATACTCTGAAAGTGCTCTATGAAGGGTACCGCCAACTTTTGAGTATTTTGAACTCAAGTCTTTTGGATAACTTGTAAGCCATACAACTTCTTCAGGCATGCCTTCAACTTTTAATTTAGTATCTTCAACGGGTGGTGAAGTAAAGTCAGGGATTTCTCCTGCCAATTCTTCTTGAAAACGAGCTTCAGCCTTTGCAACAGGACCTTTTCCGGCAGCTCCACCGGCGGCTCCACTATCGCCACAAGACATTACAAGTGCCAAAGCAGCCAGAACACAAAGCAACAACATTGTAATTTTTGTGTTTTTTTTCATAACGAATTCCTCCTCTAAAAAATTCATTCTTTTATATAAAATAACCAAAGGCTATTTATACACGGTAAATCTTCTTGGGTCAAAGGCTTCTCTCAAACCTTCCCCAACAAATGTAATCATAACCAAAATAAAAACAAAGCCAAACACCGCTGACGACAAAATCCAAGGTGCACTCTGATAGGTTGAAGTTCCGATACTTAAAAGCTCACCCCAGCTTGGTGTCGGCGGTTGTAATCCGTAACCCAAGTAATCCAAAGAAGTCAAAGCACCAATACCGCCGGAAACAACAAACGGCAACGATGTAACAATCAAAACCATAACATTCGGCAAAATATGCACTGTTATAATTCGCCAAGAGCTTGCACCCATCGACCTTGCGGCAAGAACATAATCGCGCTCACGCTCCCTGTAAGTCATTGCACGCATACCCCAGGTTTTACCTGCCCAACCGAAAGCAATGTTAATCAGAATAAACATAAGAAGGTTAGGCTTAAAAATAGCAGCCAAAATCATAACCATATAAAGATAAGGGATTCTTTCCCAAATTTCTATAAATCTCTGAACCAGTATATCGAAAATACCGCCAAAGTAACCCATGGCTATACCCAGCACTGTACCAATAAAGTATGTTACAATAGCTACTGAAAGCGAAAAAGTCATCGCTATTCTAAAGCCATATAAAACACGGGCAAAAACATCACGACCAATTCTATCCGTACCCAAAATATGCCTTGTCTTCCAAGAAGGTGGCAACGGATGGAACATTTGCCCTTTATCGCCTTTTGCAAACCTTATGGTAAATATCTTACCGTTGGCAAGCTCTATTCTGTTATCAGCATCACCTATTTTATGCCAGATATAATCTTTTGGATTGGTAGACTCATTTGAGCGAGTTTTATCTACCGCAATCCCGACCCACCTTCTTTTGGAGGAAGGAAAATCTGAAAGCTCATTTTTTGGATTACCGGAATCGGCAAATTTTACCCAAGTATACTTGTCTCCTGTTTTTACACCATTAATCCTTCCGACACCAATCCAAGTATAATCAGCAGGATTGTCATGCGGCAAGGAGTTAGAATCCGTAACGGCAAAACCCATTGCAGGGGCATGATCAAATTTCAAAGCAAGCGGATATTCGGCAACATCACCCTCAAAAGGATTATACGGAATAACAGGCATTAAAGCCCAGCCCCGTTTGGTTTTTTTCAAGTGTTTTGCGAATTCCCTGTAATTTATTTCAAGCTCGTTTTCAACCTTAAAATTAAAATCATCGGCAAGCAACATCTTGGAATATGTAGGAAAATAAAGCTTACCGTCAACAGCCATAATAATAGGCCTGTTGGAAACAAACAATTCCGCAATTAAAGAAAAGGCATAAAAAATCACAACAGCCAGCAATGAAATTTTAGCTCTCTTAATTTCACCAAATCTTTCAAAGCGCTTCTTTGTCAGAGGGTCAAGCCTCATTCTGTTGCGAAAAGCCGACCAGTACTCTTTGAGTTTGTTTTCCGATTGAATGTTTTCGATTTCAGTGTTTTTTTCTTCCATACTATTCCCCCAACCTTATTCTAGGATCTACAAGCGAAAGAATAAAATCGCTTAAAATATTACCTAACAATGTCAACAAAGCGGTCATAACAAGAGAGCCAAGAACAATCGGATAATCTCTGTCTTGAATTGCACGGAAAGAAAGAAGCCCCATTCCGTTTATATTAAAGATTTTTTCAATAAGAAACGCGCCAACGAAGAAGATGGTAATAATACCGCCCAATCCTGCGGCAATAGGGATAACACTGTTTCTAAAAGCGTGCTTCCACATGGCATCTTTGAATGTTCGTCCCTTTGCTACAGCAGTCTTTACATAATCCGAAGCCATGTTTTCCATGAGGTTGTTTTTCATACTCATTGTCATAACGGCGAAACTACCTATTATGTATGCAATCATGGGCAAAACCATGTGCCATACATTATCCTTTATCCTCTGGAAAAAGTTCATAGTCTCATATCCGCGAGAGAACAATCCTCCCGAAGGGAACCACCCCAAAGTAAAAGCAAAAAACTGCAAAAGAATAATTGCAACAATATAACCGGGCAACGCATACCCGACAAATATCAATATGGAAGTAGCGTTATCAAAAGCACTCCTGTGCCTGAGCGCTTTTTGAATACCAAGAGGTATACATATAAGATATACAAGAATAAAAGACGTGATACCAAACCTTAAAGATATAGGAAAACGACTGACAATCATACTCAAAACAGGATCATTGTACTTCGTAGATCGTCCAAGATCTCCTCTGAGTATTTTCCCGAACCAAATAACATAAGCTACCGGCCATGGTTTGTCAAAACCATAAAAAGCTTTCAGCTCTGCCAAAGCCTCGGCATTAAGCGGTTGAGTATTTTGCGAGCTTTTTGCACCGCTTCCTCCACCACCGCCTTTGTCTTGCTGGAGCATTCTCTGCATAATTGCTCGCTCAATCGGCCCGCCCGGAACAACCCTCGTAACCGCGAAAACAACCAATGTTATTCCTATAAATGTCGGAATGATTAACAGCAAACGCCTCACAAAATAATTATTCAGCATAACTCCTAAAAACCTCCTTAAACCGGCTCAGAGAAAACACCTCACGCCATACAGATTTTACCATATCTAAAAAATATTGTCTAGTCTTTTTTTTTAAAATTCTTAAATTTTTTAAATTGCAAGCAATTTGCAACCCACAACTGCCGCATAATCTTCCGTCCTTTGCTTATAAATTTAATCGGCGTCTTTTTTTTAAAGCCGCCTCTTCTTAAAAAGCCAACAGGGAAAAATATTTAACCGTACAACACAACAATCGAACGGAAGGATAGACGGCAGTTGCCAAATCAGGTTAAGCGGATTGACTTATCAGTAATGGGATTCTTTTTTTTTCATCACGCACCGCCTTTTAAAAACCGGCTTAGTGCATCGTTTAGTTTTATGTAATTCGCTCACTTTAGTTTGGGGGGTAGCGGAAAAACAATTGCCTTTTTAGCAAGTTATTTAACTTGCAAAAAAGGCAATTTTTTGCAGCGAGGGGGATACACCCCCTCATATAAAGTTAAATTAACCCCAGATATTTTGCAACATTGGAGCAATTACAAGCGATATCATTGACATTAATTTAATCAAGATGTTAATTGAAGGGCCGGCTGTATCCTTGAAGGGGTCGCCTACCGTATCACCAACAACCGCTGCTTTATGTGCATCTGAGCCTTTACCGCCTGATGCTCCACCCTCGATTGTCTTTTTGGCATTGTCCCAAGCACCGCCTGAGTTTGACATAAAGATAGCCATAACAACACCGGTAACCGTAACACCCGTAAGCAGTCCGATTAACATTGCAGGGCCGCCAATAAAGCCTACAAGCACAGGTGAGATTATCGCAACAAGACCGGGTATAATCATTTCGCCCAATGCGGCTTTTGTACTGATGTCAACACAGCGTTTATAATCAGGCTTTTCTTTGTCTTCAAGTATTCCGGGTTTTTCGCGGAACTGGCGACGAACTTCGGAAATCATCTGATTTGCGGCATTACCCACCGCAGACATTGCCATTGAAGAAAACAGGAACGGAATTACGGCACCGAGCAATATACCAATCAAAACACGAATGTTTGTGATGTTTACTTCGCTTACTCCTGCCTGCTCTTTAAATGATGTAAACAGAATAATTGCGGTAAGAGCTGCAGAGCCGATGGCAAAGCCTTTTCCGATAGCGGCTGTTGTGTTTCCGACAGCATCAAGACTGTCAGTGATTTCACGCACTTCGCTTTCAAAGCCTGACATTTCGGCAAGCCCTCCGGCATTGTCTGCAATTGGACCGTAAGCATCAACCGAAAGCTGAACACCCAAGGTTATCAACATACCTACGGCAGCCATACCTACACCGTAAAGTCCTGAAAGAGCAAAACTTCCTCCGATGGCAAGAATGATTAAAGCAAGCGTAGGGAATGCACTTTCCATACCGACAGCAAGACCTGTAATAATAGTTGTTGCAGAGCCTGTTTCGCAGGACTTTACAATTTTGTTTACAGGCTTTGTATTTGTTCCGGTGTAAAATTCGGTTAAAAGCCCGATTAAAACACCGGCGGCCAAACCGATTATTGTAGATCCGAATACATGATATATAGTAGATGAGCCGTTAAATCTTGCTTCAGGACCGATGAAAAAGTACAGTAATCCGAATACAAACAATGTTGCCAAAATAGCGGCACCGAAAGTAGCGGTGTTCAATGCTTTTTGAGGGCTTTTACCTTTTTTGCCTCGAACAAAGAATGTTCCGATAACAGATGCAACAAGACCTACAACTGCAATCATCATAGGTAAAACTGTCAGCTTCATTTTTACAACTGAGTCTGCTTGAATTGTAAGCCCTAAAATCATGGCACCAACAATTGAACCGACAAATGACTCAAACAAGTCAGCACCCATACCGGCAACATCACCTACATTATCGCCGACATTATCCGCAATTGTTGCAGGGTTTCTTGGGTCATCTTCAGGAATTCCTGCTTCAACCTTTCCTACCAGGTCAGCACCGACATCTGCAGCTTTTGTAAAAATACCGCCACCTACACGTGAAAACAATGCTATAGCAGAAGCACCGAAAGAAAAAGCTGTCGCAAGCGGGAAAATCTGCGTTTGTAACACGCTTTCTTCCTGCCCAAGAAAAGAAACAGAAACCATAAATACAATGAACAATCCTAAAAGAGCAAGACCTACAACGCTCATACCCATAACGCTACCGCCTGAAAATGCGATTTGTAATGCACCTGCAAGTCCTTTCTTCGATGCGGCATCTGTTGTGCGGGTATTTGCGGCTGTTGCAACTCTCATACCAATGAAGCCTGCGCCCATGGAGCAAATAGCACCCAGCAAAAATGCCAGCGACTGAAATCGCACTGCACCCTTGTTAAAAACTGCCAAAAGAACGGCAACCAGAATAACAAACGGAGCCAATGTCAAATACTCGCGTTTCAAAAAGGCCATCGCACCGTCAGCGATATGACCGCCAATTTCTTGGAGAGTTGCGTTTGAAACCTTTTGCTTAAAAATCCAATTTGTTTTGAAAAACGCATAAGCTAAGGCAAGCAGTCCTCCTCCAAGCACAGCATAAAGAGCATGTGTAATATTCATCTGTCCTCCTAAATGCAAAAAACTTTGCAATTTAAAAAAAAGTATGTCAGGAAATTTCCTGACAATCTAGCATGTTATTGTAACATAAAACAAATATTACTTCAAGACCTTATTATGCACTTTTAAAATAATTTTTTAAATAGCAAAAAACAAACAAAAATTACAAGCATATAAATTGACATCTTGAAAAAAAAGCTATAAAATAGGAGAAACACCGTAAAACCTACCTGTATCAAGGCGGTTAATACAAGGACAACACACCAATAATGAATACAGAAAAGAAAAAAGCTGAAAGAAACAGAACACTAACCGTATCAGAAACCGAATCCAAATTGTTTGAAAAAAAATTGTTTAAGTATTCAAAAAGATCCGCTTTCGAACCTGATAAAATTATAAATAAAACCATACTTGGCAATACAATCGAAGTTTTAACCAAACTTCCCAACTCTATTTTTGACTTAGTAATAATCGACCCACCCTATAATTTAGATAAAGACTTCCACGGGTTTAAGTTTAAATCATCTGATGATAATACCTACATAGACTATTTGGAAACATGGTTTCCCAACGTAGTCAGAACCATGAAACCCCATGCTTCTCTTTATCTATGCGGTGACTGGAAGAATACAGCCACACTGTACCAAGTAATGCAAAAACACCTGACTGTCTTAAACCGAATAACTTGGCAGAGAGAAAAAGGAAGAGGTGCAAAAAAAAATTGGAAAAACGCAATGGAGGATATTTGGTTTGGAGTTAAGAATAAATCAAGTTATTATTTTAATGTAGACGCAGTAAAAATGAAGCGAAGGGTAATGGCTCCTTACAAGGTAGACGGTAAGCCAAAAGACTGGGAAGAAACAAAAAACGGGAATTTCAGGCTAACTTACCCGTCCAACTTTTGGGACGATATTTCCATTCCGTATTGGTCAATGCCCGAAAACACCGAGCACCCGACACAAAAGCCTGAAAAACTGATAGCCAAGTTAATTCTTGCAAGCTCAAAAGAAAACGATATTGTCTTTGACCCGTTTCTTGGCTCAGGCACAACTTCTGTTGTTGCAAAAAAACTCAACAGAAAATATGTCGGAATTGAATTTAAGCGTGAATACGCTGTTTGGGCAGAAAAAAGACTCTCTCTTGCCGAAAAAAACAAAACAATACAAGGCTATTCTGACGGGGTGTTTTGGGAGCGCAATACACTTGCAGCGCAAAAAAAAGCAAACCACTGAGTTGAGTAAATTAAATTGAGTAAATTTTAAAATTTGCAGTGCTATGGAGTGTTTAAATCACTTGCCAAAAAACCGGCAAAAACTTTCACGCCCAAATCTTACAGAAAATACAATTAGTACTTGACAAAAATCAAATAAAAATGCACCATATACTATGTTTACGAATACTGTGTTTAAAGATATATCTTTTCCCGAAATTGTACAGGAAGCAGGCTTGAAAGGAATACCCGATTTTATCAACGCCGAAGATGATGCCCTGCACACTCCGGCAAAAATTATAGCAAAAGCATTTAAAGCAGACCAAAAATTCCTCGACTTGCTGGAAAATGCAAAAGATGATATAACCGTAATTGAAAGTTTTCAAAAAAATGTACGATTGCTCGTACAAAAAACCTGGACAGAAAAAGAAGATGAAGAATTCAAAGAAGAAACAGTTTACCGAATAGACACATTATGCAAAACCTTACTTACAGATAACTCAAACCTCAGATACGCGCCCGTATTTGCCGAATGCTTTTCCATCCTTGATGATGTCGTATTCCTCCTATTCGGTACAAACGCCAAACAACCCGACTTTTTAGATTACGCCGTCCGCATCGACCCCGACTTCGGCCTCTTCTGCTACTACATCAGCTCAATATCAAAACTGGAAAACCTCTCCGAAAAAAAAGCAAGACTATCCGTCCTAAACGCAATTTACTTTCTCGCAAATTTCTGATTAACATTTTATTTTATGAGGGGGAGACTCCCCCCAGCTGCAAAAAATTGCCTTTTTTGCAAGTTAAATAACTTGCTAAAAAAGACAATTGTTTTTCCGCTACCCCCCAAACTAAAGGAAAAACGGTACATAAAACTCAACGCTCCACTAAGTGAACAGTAGCTTAAAGTAAAACAGCCATTATTTTGCTTTTTTTGAAAAACAGAACCAATAAACCAATCCGACAAAAAATACACCGCCTACTATATTACCAAGCGTAACAGGTACAAGATTTTTTACAAAAAAATTGCCCCAGTTGAGAGCTTGAAGAGCTGACTCTGAAATATGCGATGCTTGAACATAACTGTCAACGGATTTTGCAAAAATTCCGGCAGGAACATAATACATATTTGCAACACTGTGTTCAAACCCTGAAGTTACAAACAACCAAATCGGAAAAAAAGCAGTCAAAAGTTTACCGGCCATATCTTTAGCACCGTAACTCATCCATACAGAAAGACAAACTATCCAATTACATAAAATACCCATGACAAATGCCTTACCGAATTGCAGAGTAACCTTACTGTAAGCTATTTTAATCGTAAGGCCGCCAAGCATAGATTTGCCGGCAGAAAGCTGACCTATGTAAACAACAGCGCCGGCAATTAAAACCGCACCCAAAAAATTACCTATGTAAACAAGCAACCAGTTTTTTAACATACCGGATATAGAAACTCTTTTTTTAAGTGTAGCAACAAAAATTAAGTTATTTCCCGTAAATAGATCCGCACCGGCTATAAGCACAAACATAAGACCGACAGGGAAAAGAAGCCCTGCTACAAATTTGCCCAATCCGTATGTTTCGGGATTTGCAAGCAATCCGTAAGATGCCATATTTGAAGCAGATGCCGCAAATCCAATAAAGGCACCGGCAAGAATACCGAACACAAATTGTTTGGATAAAGGCTTACCGACTTTTTTTACACCGCTTTCAATTGTTACATCTAAAATTTCGTTTGGCGGTAAATACATTTTTTCACTCATAAAAACTCCTTCAATAAATAAATCCTATTTAAAAAATATAATTATTCTAAGGCTCTAAAATCACTCCCGTGGGAGTCATGCTTACGGGAGGCATAGCATTATTTGTAATTCGATACTGTTTTCTTTTGCATCTTTTTGACTTTTCAATGTCGTTGCAAAACAAACTAATCCAACCGTTCTTTACAACTTCGGAATTGCCCGCAAAACTTAAAAAAAACGGGCATTTTTCAAGGTTTTCACATTTATCATTCATACAACACCCCCTGATTAAATTTTAGCTTTTTAACTAAAGCTAAAATTTAATTTTAAGATTTCTGCACGCAAGCTCAGCAGAAGACTGCTCAGCCTCTTTTTTGCTTTTTCCGCTACACGGCCCGTAAACACTACCTGATACTTCAACGCTTACCCAAAACAATCTGTCGTGGTCAGGGCCTTCTGTTTTTTCAAGACAATATTTTGGAACTGTTTTATAATGTTTTTGAACATATTCCTGTAATAAAGATTTAAAGTCAGCATAGCGACTACTATTTTGAACTAAACTGATTTGGTTTTTCATTAAATTTAAAACAAACTTTTCCGCAACCTTAAAGCCTGAATCAATGTAAAGTGCTCCAATCACAGCCTCTAAAGCATCTGCCAAAATAGCCTTTTTTTTACGCCCGCCTGAAAGCTCTTCGCCTTTACCGAGCACAAGATATTTATCAAGGTTTAATTCAAGTGCAAGTTTTGCAAGAGATTCTTCGGAGACAGCAGCTGATTTGACTTTTGCAAGCTCTCCTTCAGGACGACCGTTAAGTGTTGAAAACAGCATTGAAGAAACAACAAGCCCCAATACAGAATCGCCTAAAAATTCAAGTCGCTCATTATTTTTGCCGGCAGGAAACTGCTCTTTTGAGGCAGAGCGATGCTTTAAGGCAAGAGCCAGTAAGGCAATGTCCTTAAAGCGTATGCCCGCAGATTTTTGAAACTTCAGCAAATCCTTTTTTCTTGCATTTGAAACCGGATTTTTAAAATTAAACACAAATCTGTTTACCTTAAATGTCTTAAAATTTTAACTTTGAGATTTTAAGAATTCGTAAGCATCACGAACGGTTTCAAATTCGTTTGCTTTTTCATCAGGTATTGAAATTCCCAATTCTTCTTCAATTGCATAAACAAGCTCATAAGTATCTAAGCTGTCTGCACCCAAATCTTGTCTAAACGAAGCATCAAGGGTTATTTTGTCTTTTTCAATTTCCAACTTTTCCGAAATAAGTTCTTTCATTTTTTCAAATAATTCGTCCATATCCGCGCCTCCTAGTTCATTTTATCGGGATTGATTACCTGTTTGCCTTTATAAAAACCGCATTTTGGGCAAACCCTATGTGAAGTAATCAAGTTACCACAAGACTGACACTCAATTAAATTAGGTGCAGACAGCCTCATATTAACACCTCTTCGGCGTTTTGTCCTAGCTTTTGACGTTTTAGCTCTTGGTACTGCCATAATAACCTCCAATTAAAATAATATTGAAAAGAAAGTGCAAAAATCGCAACTTCTCTCAAAATTTTTATAAAAAGCTCTGTTAAAAACTTTTTATTTTCCCCGCAATTCTGCAAGGTACATTAAGCACTATCACATAATACCGGTGCAAAGATTATCATTTTCCGCTAAAAAAGTCAAGCATAATTTTTAATTATGTTTTAGCACTTAGACGCTTATAAATTCTAACAAGTCGCTACAAATAAGCCGGAGATATTGTAGAAAAACAAACTAAATTTAATATACGCTTAGTGTTTCGTTCAAGTTTTATGTTAAGCGTTCAATTAGGTTGGGGGGTAGCGACGGCTCCTTGCTTATGTTTAAATTTGAGCCACTTGCAAAAGTCGGTTATTTCTGCAAGTGCCTCTAAGAAGCTCATTTCATTGTGCTTTTTGATACATTTTGGGAAGAAATTACAAAACTCGTCTGACTTTTGCAATTTCCTCATTTAACAAAATTGTGATTTGAAGTGATAACGGAAAATCACAAATAAAAAATAAAAGAAAAATAAGCAAGAGCCAAAGCTAGGGGGAGACACCCCCTTCATGTTTTATTGCCATAGATGATATTTATGAATTGCGCTCAAGTAGTAGTAAGTCCCTGTAATAAAAGCCACTATGCCGGTGATGAGAGGAAGTATGCTTGCAGTTGTTAAAAGCAACATGTAACCGAATAGTATGAGGAAGGTACTCCACGCCGCTGTTATATATTCTTTTATGTTTGACTGTTTGCCGCGAATGTAATATGTCAAGGAAGCGATTAATGCAAATACCGCAAAGATTATTTTGTCTATATTTGAAAAGCCCGACTGTATTAGAAAGTTTGTCATAAGTGTGGATGTATTTGCGGGTATTGCAAATGTAACGGAGAATGCAAATACGGATATTGCAAACAGAACCGATTTTGAATGGCGAGTGAAAGGATATGCCGCAAACAATGCAGAAATCAGAATTGCCGAAATTGCATATATTCTGCAAAAGAACACGGTTTTTGAAAGTAAAACTGTAAAAATTACAGGGCGTTCCCATAGTTTTAGAGCAGGCACAAAAAGGCGAAGAGCTTCTATGCTAATGATAAAGATAAAAACCGAAAAGTATGCCACTTCGATGGTTTGTGTTTTTTCAAAAAGGAATAAAATCATTCCCAGAGTAATTAACGCAACAAGCGGAAAAAAAATTGACTGAAATAATATTATAATTTCCATAGGTCGAAATAGCGGTAATGCAGAAAGGAATTCAGGCTGTATTTGTGTGCCTATGTCTGCAAGGCTTTGCAAATAAAATTTATTTATCAAAAATATGGTTAAGACTATCGAAGTTATTGTCAGTAATGCGGTAATTATTATACCTGTTTTCAGTAAAATGTTTCTTTGTGCGATTGTCATAATTTATTATATCTCGAAAATAAAAAAGAGTAAATAGGACTTTAATGCATCTTTGCATCTGTCTCTTTCGTCTTTTGAAAGTTGTACTAAAGTATTGTTTTTTATTTGTCGAAAATATTGTGAATCGTAAGGAGTAACTATGAAAAGATTTTTTCTGATTTGCTTATTTATTTTTTTCGCCTTTTCGGCAGTATATGCAGGTGATGTTTCAAATTTATTAAATCTCGGATTTTCAAAAGACGGCCAGGTTTTCGCTTTTGGACAGTATGGTCTAACTGATAAAAATTTTAGAGCATACGCTGAAATTTATATTGTCGATATTGAAAAAAATGAATTTATCCCAAAGGGTGTTTTTAAAACAACACCGACAAAAGCTACCGAAAATAAAGAAAGTAAGTCTGTTTTTTTGTCTTTGCAAAACATAGCGGCAAGCAGTCTTTCAAAAGCAGGCATTAGCTCAAAAAGGCAAGGGCGATTTATTTATAAGCAAACAGAAAAAACCAAAAATCACAAAACACTCTCATTCAGGGATTTTGAAACAAGTGATGAATACAATGTTGTTTTGCACACAGATAAAAAAGGCTTAAAGGCTTCGTTCCATATTACTTTTGATATTACGAAGCCGGACGGCTCTAAAAAATACTGCAAGGTCGGTAATCCAAATTATAAGCGAAAGGGTGTTGTTGATTATAATATTAAGTCGATTATAATTTCTGAAAATAATAATTCGCTGATTTTTGTAATTGAAAAAATACTTCATGAGGCATCGGGTAATTCCGTAAGATATATGATTGAGGCTTTTTCGCTGTAGATTTTTAAGAAGCTAAAAATCGGGATTAAGGGAATTACAAAAATTTGTAATTCCCTTTTTATTTTAAATCAAACACGATAAAACTATTCACTTTGAAGAGTCTTACCTGCTTTGTTTTTTATACCGACTCGTAACATGAAAAAAAGTAAAATTAAAAAATAAACCAAAGCCAAGACGAGTACGATAAAACTCATAAGTGGCGAAGTTGGTGCAAGAACTATCAAAACCAAGATTGGAATTGCCAAAATAATTGCCATTCCGCTTCCTGTTATTAAGTTGTTCGCCGCGGGAGTTTTATACAGCGGGTCAAGCTCTCGAAGCAAGAGTATCCCGGAGCTTATTGTACCGGTTAGCATTCCGAACATTGAGACAAAGGCTTCCTCAGAATAACTTGGGTACAGTTTTTTTGTTATCCATTTTAAATACAAAAATGTTACAATTGCACCAAATACAATTGTGATTAAAAACGGTACCCACACACCTTTAATTTCATTGATGTTTATAGAAGCAATTCCTGCAGTTATCATTATGTCAAATGCAAAACCCGAAATACGATTTAAAAGATAATTGTTGCAGTATTGACGCCTCATTATTTTTGTTTTGCGCAAATGAGTTAAAACAAGTTTAAAAATCATTGCAACACCAATTCCTATAATAAAGTTAAAGCCCCAGATAAGATTATTTAATAGCTTCGCAATATTCGGCGCATAGGTTGATGCTGTGCCGGTAACAAAATACATTAAAGCAAATGTAACTGCGTATATTACCACCACTATTGCAATTTGTACGGAAAGCCTGTCAATGGATTCTGAAATCGGTATTTCGTTTTTGTCTTGGAAAATGTCGACAGTAATTGAACCGGAAATTACTTCAGCATTAGCCCTTTTTATTTTCTTTTTTCTTACAAGTACATTTAAGTAAAATATACCGACAAGGCAGGCACATAAAAAACCGGCAGCCGCTATAGCAAGACCGTATGAATGCCCTCCTGCAAAACCCAATCGCTGATATGTTGAGCCTATATTGTTAGCCTGACCCGGTCCTTGTCCAAAGCCCATGGGTAAAAGCACACCGGCTGCTTTAAACAGCTCAGGCATAAAAGTATAAGCCAAACCAAGCGAAATAATTAAGCCGACTACAGCTTGCAATAAGTATGTGCTTACAATTAAGGCTCCGTTCTTTGCAGGTATGAATTTGCTTATTTCAGAAGTTTTGTTTTTTTGGTTTGTGCGAAGTGATAATGCAATAAACCCAAAAGCAATTCCGTGATAGGTTATCATTTCTAAAAATTCAATATTTGCAGGCATTATGTTTGTAATTCTCAACAACAGTAAAATAAATCCTGCTAGAACAGATGTAGGCAAGAGAGCCTTTTTTACGAGCGGTATTTTACTTCTCAGAATATTTGCAATCAACAAAATGCCGCATATTTTACCCATTTCAATAATAAACCGCCACAACTGTATATTCTCGGCCGAAAAATTCATCAATCAGTCTCCTTTATTTGCATTTTCAGTAAAATACTTAAAAACCGTAAGATAATGTCTTACAGATTTAATTGTTTTTGACTTTAATTCATAATACTTATTGCCCTTGCAGACTATCAAAAGCACATTTCTAAAAACAATGGACATATCAAGGATTTGCTCAAAAAGCAATTCTGTATTTCCGATTGTAATTCTGTCAGCGTAGATACAAAGCGAACCTGTATCGATAATTCGCTCTTTATGTGATTCTGTAAATGTGATGAGCCTTACATTGCTGTCTTTTAAAATAACAGCTCCACCGGATTTTTCGGCAATCTCGGTTAAAGCATTTTTTTGCCACATATCCCACTCAGGAATTGTTTTAAACGGAAAGTCGCCTTTGATATAGCCGTATTCAGTGAACTCTGCTTTGCTCTTACAGCTTACACAATGAAATTCCGACTTTTTTGATTTGATGCTTCCGATATTTTTACAAACAGGACAAAGATACAAAGCAGATTCAATTCCCTCAGCTCTGACTGAGCTTTTATAAGGTATCATCTGTGTTGCCTGTGTTTCATAAGCATCTTCTGACAGGTCTTTTTGTATAAGCTCGTTTATTTCCTCATGGCTCATTTCAGCCAATTTTTCAGGAGAATAAACACCAACAACAGCGCCCCAAGTTTTTCCTCTTCGAATTCGTTTTGCCCAGCGAGGCGTTGTAAAATACATTCCCCGTATCCTGAATGTAACAAGGCTTGCCTTTGAAGTTTTTACAAGCTTACCGGTTGCAGGAAATATTTTTCCGGTAACGCCGGTAAAGGAGCGATTACCTTCAGGAAATAAACTGACATTGTATCCGGCACGCAGATACCTCATCATATTTATAATGGCACTTGCATCACTTTTACCTTTTAGTTTTGAAATAGGAGCCCAGAGGTTTTTTATCAGCCATGAAACAGGCCCAAGTCGAAAAATATTTTCTGCCGCAAGAAAATACATCTGTTTTTCAAAACTCAGAGCGCATAACCAAGGGTCAAGATTGCTGTTATGATTACACAAAACAATATAATTTCCTTCAATTGAAGGAGCAGGCGTAAATTCATAATTATAAATTTTAGATAAAATAGGACGAAGAATTTTTAATGACCGGCGCCAAAACTTTTTATGTCTCTTATGTGCAACAGTAATCTCTTTAGTGGAAGGCATATTTGCAACTATATAATAAAACAAACAGACTGTCAAGGATAAAATATTAAAAAGAGAAAATTACAAAAGTCAGACGGGTTTTGCAATTTCTTCCAAAATATACCAAAAAGTGCAATGAAATGAGCTTCTTTGGAGACACTTTTAAAAGTAACTCAACTTTTGAAAGTGCCTCAAATTAGCAATCGGTATTTTATTTATTCATCCGGCCTATTTTAGATAAAAGCAAAAAACCAGCGTGTTACGCAAATTTGTTTAACCTGATTTGGCTCTTCGCCGGTATCCTTTTGTTTGCTTTTGTTGACAGTAAAAGCGGCTCACAATGTGAGCTGCTGATTATTTTTTCGCAGAAAAAAACAAAAGATTTAAGGCGGGAGCGGGTTGCAAGAGCGATTAGCGATAATTATTTTAAAATATATTCAAAAATTTTTTTAATTCGGTGTATGTTTTTAACAAAGGGAAAACAGAAGGCTGATAAAAATTCGGGGAAATAAAAATATGAGAATCGAGAGCTTTAATAAAAAGTTCGGTGTATTTTTCGGGGGCAATTTTCGGTGTAAGGTAAATACCGTTTTGATGCCAGATTTTTTGAAGACCTGAAAGAAAGCTTGGTTCAATATTGGTTTGCAGATTTTTTTGGATTTGCACGGACGCATATTTTATATCGTGAAAGGAGCGAACAATCGCAAACAGCTCGGCAGAAAATATTGTATCGGACTTAGGTGGGGCAATTTTCATTTTATCGGGATTAAAAATAAGAATGCCACAGTCGGTAGGGAAGCATGATTTTACAACGAAGCAGGGACGTTGTAACAGTGCAGCTTTTTTATCGCCGGCACAAAATCTCCATAATATTTCTTCAGGTGTTTTAAATGCATAATTTTTTTCGCAAATATCAAAAGCCGTCTTTTCGGATTTGAATACACGCACTTGAGGGTGGCTCGGGAAAATACTATTTAAAACTTTTTTTAATTGATGCTCAGCTTGTGTGGGCATTTCAAGCATAAGACCTTTATCAATCTTTTGTTTTAAAATCAGCTTTGCTTGTCCGGTGCGTCTTCCTGCAATTGAGGTTCCTCCATCAAGGTACATATCAATTAGTCTGATGTTTTTTTCGGTGTAAATATAGTAGCCTCTAGCTCGTTTAATATTACCGTAGCGTTTTTTTATTTCTGTGTAATAATCTATTTTCATATTTTATCAAGTTTAGTTTAATCAGACTTTATTGTCTACTGTGAATATATTCAAGCATGTACTGTTGAATGCCATCAAACCATTTATCTTGAAATCTGCACGCCTCAACACCCATGTACCTGAAATGCCAGCATTCCCATTGATACCCCGTAATAGTTTCATAACCTTTTGGATACGAAAGCGACCAACCGTACTTAGAGGCATTTTTTTTAAGCCATTTACCGGCTTTCGTGTCAGCATAGGAATTTCTAATACTACCAAAATCTACGGCAGTGCCAAGTTGGTGCTGACTTGCGCCCGGACGAGCAGAAAATTTTAAAGCCGCTTCTTTACCTGAATTTTTACAATGTCGGGCAAAGACTTCCTGTTGATAATCGTATGAGCGATAGCCGGAGCTTGCAATCAATATAACGCCTTCGGCTTTTGCCGCTTTTGCCATTTTTTCAAGAGCATTTTCTGCCTCAGCCGTTAACGTCATATCATGACGGCTTATTCCATAACTGCGGGGAACATTCAATGCTACAAGATTTTCAGGAACATAATCATGCACAAGAAGATGTTTTTTATCAACCAGAATTAACAAATCTTCAGGCACAGACACAAGCAATAACTGCAAGTCTAAATAAAACTCAGCAAAATTTTGATTTATATCAGCCAATACTTGCGAGTAGGTTTTTTTATATTTTTCGGTCTGTGTTTGAGCGGATAAAACGCTTATAGTACAAAACAGCAATATAAAAATTAAAGTCGTTTTATTCCAACGGGTGATTTTTTTTAAAAGCATGGTTATATCACCGTTTAATTAAAGATAAACTACAATCGAAGAAATCGGCTTATCATCGTTGTACACAATATGACTTGCCAGATACCGAGTCATTCGCAAGCCCATACCTCTATACCGTCCCGCTTCACTGTTATAATGTGGTCTCGAACGGCGGACACCGTTTATCAATTCTTGAAAATTACTCGTCTGATACGAAAAGGTAATCCGCGTCCTCTCTCTTTTGGAAACAGTAATAGTTATAAAACTGTCATCGGGACTTACAGCATGTTCAACTATATTATCAAAAAATTCCGTTGAAATAATCAAAGCGGCATTGCGTTTATCATCGTCAATATTCGGCGATGTACGCATCAGCTTTTCAATGTGAGAAATATTTTTGAATTGTGGCTTCAGAACAAGCTTGCAATCTTCCATAAATTATCTTTTATCCCTTAACTAGTTGCCTACTTCGTCAACACTTTTTATAACCTTGAACATATCTGCAAAACCTGTAGAGTCGATAGCAAGTTTGACTATGTCCGAAGGATTTAATACATAAATAGAGTGTCCTGCTTCTTCACCGTCATCATGTGCAGACATTAAAACACCCAAACCTGATGATGACATATTAGTAACCTTATTTAAGTCTAAAACTACATCATCTTCCTTAATTGCCGAATAAATTTTTTCTTCAAATTCTCCGTAAGTGTAAGAATTCAGATTTCCCTCAATTACCAATAAAATGCAATTGCCTTTTTTTTCTTCTGTTATAATCAGATTTTCCATTTTTATACCCCCGTATTTTTATTGTCCGGTGTGTTTAAACACCAGTATAGTTACATCATCTTGTAATTCGCTGGAAACGAAGTCGTTTAATCTGTCATAAATAGCCTTTGTAATCTCTTTGGCAGGCTGTGCGTTACTCTCTGTCAAAATACTTGAAACTCTGTCTTTACCGAATCTGTCTCCTCGAAGGTTTTCCGATTCCAACAAACCGTCAGTTGTAAATACAATGACATCACCGGGATTCATCACAATTTTTCGCACCTTTAAAAACGGCTTTATGTTTTTTACAAAGCCCAAAACCCGACCTTCGCCTTGGATTTCTATTGCGTTTTTGTATGTACTTATATACATCGACATCAATGGAATACCGCAGTTCAAATAATAAACGCTGCCGGTGCTAAAATCAACAATACCGAACAAGCCTGCGAAAAATGTTCCCTTAGGCAAATTTTGCTTAACGAACAGATTCATCTTTACAACAAGCTCTTTAAAATCCTGACTTTCTTCAAGAAATGTGTGCAACACCGATTTTAAAATTACCATCGACATACTTGCACTCAAGCCTTTTCCGGCGACATCACCAATTAAGAAGAAATAACGGTTTTCGGAAAGACGAAGGAAGTCTATGAAATCACCACCCAGTTTATAAGCAGAGTAGTTCAGTGAATCAATTTCAATCTGTTTACTTTCGATTTTTTCGACTGCACCCTGAATTGAGCTTATAATCTGGTCTGACATTTCAACCTCTCGGTCAACAGTCATAACAATATTCTGTTTGGCTATGTTTCTCAAATAGTAAATAACAAGAAAAAAGTAAGAATAAAAGCTCTTTATTACATTTAAGTCATAAGTGCCGTATTCGGATTTATTGGATTTTTTTCCCAATGCAAACGCACCAATAATGCGCTGATTATCCCGCACGAAAACCATAACATCGGCACCTGTTTTTGAAAAAATAACATTCAAATCAGGACGGATTTCTTCGTACTCGTATTTTGTAACCAACTCGGTTTGAAATAAAACCTGAATGTTTTTATTTATCAAATAGTCAAAAGCAGAAACGGTGGTATCAAACCTATTCGTATTATCAATTGATGAAAAAACGGTTTGCATAACAAAATTATCATCAGTAACAAGAATATCAATACCTGAGCAACCCATGTAAACACGTAAAGCTTCCGTAATGTCGTGCATAACATCTTCACGCCCTTTAGTAAAGTCAATTTCCTGCAATGCCCTCTCAAAAGGTTTTTCATAATCTTTGGTTTCGCCGAAAATCCAGAACAGCTTATTTTGCGTAATCTGCCTTACAAAAAAAACAACGGAAACTGCACCTACAATCACTACCAGCTGCATCTGGAAGTTACGAATATTGGAAAGAACATAACCTGATATAAGACCTGCTATAACACCGAAAAGAAGTGTAAAAGCCAAAAACCTTAAAATCAATAAAAGAACTTCTTTTCGGTCAAAAACTATCGTCAAAGAAAAAGCGTAAGTAACCCATAGAATGCCTACAATATACGGTATCGGAAAAAAAGCAAACATCCACGAAAATATCATCTGCGAAAAAATATAAACAGAAAAAAGAGCTATACCCACGAACCAACATCCTACGCTCGTCAAAACCATATTCTGTCTGTAAATACTACTTCTGATGCCAAACGACCTTATAAACAATATAAGACCCGAGAGCAAAGGCAAAAGCAAAAAATAGAATACAGAGAAAAGCCCAAAACTTTTTAAGCCGCCGTCTGTTAAAGTTTTGGATATAATTTCAAATCCGACAAGCGAGTTCCAAGAAAGCTCGTCTATTAAAAAAGCAACAAAAACCACACCGCCTACGGTAAGAATACCGTTTAATACCGTAAACCAAGTTTTTTTATCGAAATAAGGAGCCCGTACAACCAAGTCCAGCATAAAACTTGTAAGCACCACAATCCCCGAAAACATCAACTTTGACGCTATCTTAGTATATATGGACGAAATACCCAAATACAACATTATATAAACTAAATTCAACAGAATAGTAGTTATGGCGGCAAACAATGAAACAGCGGCCAAATGTTTACCGTATTCATCTTTCCTTGCAAACAAAAAAGTTGTCATTATCAACAAGACAATTATAAACAAGCCTTCAAATATAATCAGTCCCATGCTTACCCCTCTAACTTCACGGCAACGATAGTGAGATCGTCTCGTACCTTTCTTCCAACAGAATAGGCAAAAGCCATTCCGGCTATATCCTCAACTAACTCGCCGGCAGACTGTTTTGCATACTGCTTTACCGACTCAAGATAAAATTCCGTTTCACCAAGCTCAACACCGTTTTCGTTCATAACCTCAGGCACACCATCGGTCAGCATAACCAAAACATCACCCCGATACAGCGAAACCTCCTGAACTTCAACATCGTCTAAGTCAATGATACCTACAATACTGCAATTAGAGTCCAAGGTCTTTATTTTATACCCGTCCATCGACTCTGTCAAAACAAGCGGGCTTTCAAGAGACGCATTAACATATCGAATTGTCATCTTCTCAGTATCGATTAAACCCATAAACATTACAGTATATTTATCAACCAAACCCATACGTCTAATAGCATCATGAACAGAATAAAGAAGCGCTGCAATATCTTCTTTGTCTTCGGCAATTCGGATTGTATTAACAACAACACCCATTATAAGAGCGGCCGGCAAACCCTTACCCGAAATATCCCCTACCACAAACAAAGTTTTGGTTTCGCTTACTTCGACAAAGTCATAATAATCGCCGGAAACATTTACAAGAGGTCTGTAATATGCACCAATATCCAAGCCCTTTATATCGGGGATTTTTTTAGGCAAAAAAGACCTTTGCGTCTCGGCAATCATATTCCATTCTTTTGCAAGCTCGGCAAATTCAAGCAACTTTGAAAGAGTAGCCTCTTTTTTTTCATAACTGATTATTTCGGTGTAAATTGCCGGAAAAATCTCTTTTTCAACATTATGCAAAAACCGACAAATTATGAACAACCAAGTTGATTCGGTGATTATCGCAAAACCCTTTGCTGTTTTTTGCTTCTTTACTATATTAAAGTCATCATCGAAAAAGTAAAAACCGCTTTTTTCAACGCCCTTAAATTTCTCCGTAAGATTATCGAGGGTTTTGGGCTCGGAAATAAATCTGGAACTGCTGTTATAAATAACATGGTCGGTTTTTGGGTCTACAAACAAAACCTCACAGTTAGCCTTGTATTCGAGATCATTTTGAATTGCATCCATAAAACCTTCGCCGGTGTTCGATATTTTAAGCTTATTGAGAAAATCCACAAACAACTTAGTCCTGACCTTATTAAATTCCTTGTCCTCTATTTTTTTATAAGTATAAGTTGTCAAAATACCCGTAAGCACAGAAACCAGAATAAAAACACCCGTAGCGATAAACGCCCTGTGCATTAATGTCATTTCCGTAAGACTTTCGAATTTGGTAATCGAAAGGTTCATATACTGAGCAGAGTTAAACTTTCCAAGAAACAAGATACGGGGGCTTATAAAAGCCATAAAAAACGCAAAAACAGAGGCCGCACCGAGACAGATAACAATTTGCATTAGAATTTTTTGACGCTTTATCATTTCAAACTCCTGTAAAAATTGTGCCTACTTCAAAATTTGAAAAAGGACAATTACCCCCTCCTACTTGCAACACAATCATGGAAGTATAACATATTTTTCAAAAAAATAAAAGCCCAAAAAATAAAAAAAATAAAATTATCGCTAATCGCTCTGTAACCCTCGCCGGACTTAAATCTTTTTTCCTTTTCTTAAATTTTTAATCGATGCTTTTTCCTGCCGGTCAAAGATCTTTTTTGCGATTTAACAATCGGAAAAAAGGATACCGTCCGGCTCAAAATCATGTTAAGGTCAAAGGCATAACACGCCGGTTTTCTGCTTTTTTCGATGCCTTCAAGATATTTGATTAACCCAATGCATTATTGAAAAGCTGTACAATTTAAGCGTAGCATTCTGAAGCTTGTTCAACCGTAATTTTAAGTTCCCCTGACTTACTCATTGTGCATTTTGCGGTTTCACCTTCTTTTATTTCGTCAAATAAAATTAAGTCTACCAACGGGGTTATAAGCTCTTTTTCAATCATCCTTGAGATATTTCTTGCACCGAATTCGCGACTGTAACCTTTTTCAACAAAATATAGCATGATATTATCATCGCATTTAACCGACCTGCCTTTTTCGGCGAGCATGTTGTTCAGTTTTTTTATCTCAGTAACAACAATTTGCTTTGCTGCCTCTGTGTTAAGTTGATGGAATGTTATAACGGAGTCAAGGCGATTTCTAAACTCAGGCGAAAAAGCATTTTCAACCGCCGTTGTAATTGCAGAATCCGAAAAAGTCTTTCCTCCGAAGCCTATTTCAGGTTTACCCAATTGGTCTGCACCGGCATTGCTTGTTAAAATCAAAATAATGTTTCTAAAGTCTGCCTTGCGCCCCTGATTATCGGTGAGGGTTGCGTAGTCCATTATTTGCAACAACACATTGAAAATACTCGAATGTGCTTTTTCTATTTCGTCCAATAAAAGCACTGCATGTGGAGCTCGGCGAACAGCATCTGTGAGCAATCCGCCTTCTTCAAACCCGACATATCCGGGTGGTGAGCCGATTAAGCGACTGACAGTGTGTTTTTCTTGGTATTCGCTCATATCAAAACGGTGAATGGCAATGCCAAGCTCATCTGCTATTGCATTTGCCAAAGCTGTTTTACCGACACCTGTAGGCCCTACAAAAAGAAAGTTAGCAACAGATTTGTTTTTTGCTCTAAGTCCCGCTCTGGTGCGTTTAATTGCAGTAGATACTGATTGAACAGCTTCTTTTTGTCCGAATATCTTTTCTGAAAGTTTTTGTTCAAGGTTTTGTAGTTTTTCACGCTCATCTGTTGAAACTTTGTTTTTCGGAATTTTAGCCATTTTTGCAACAACCAAGTCTATTTCCGCCTCTTCTATTATTTCTTTTTTTTCATCCGGAACAAGTGAATTGAATATACGGGCTTGACTACCCGCTTCATCTATTATATCGATAGCCTTATCCGGAAGAAATCTTTCATTGATATAAAGGTTTGAAAGATGAACTGCGTGCTTCAATGCTTCATCACTGTATTTTATGTTATGAAAAAGCTCGTAGTCAGGTTGAATACCTTTCAGTATTTCAAAAGTAGATTCTTCGCTGGGCTCTTGTATTTCAATTTTTTGAAAACGGCGAGATAGTGCTTTGTCTTTTGAAAAGGTTTTTACATACTCGTCATAGGTAGTAGCACCTATGCAACGCAAGTTTCCTGAAGTCAAAAAAGGCTTTAGAATATTTGAAGCATCGAAGCCCCCGTTAGTTCCGCTACCTGTGCCAATCAGAGAGTGAATTTCATCAATAAACAATATGGCTTTTTCATGTTTGATAAGCTCGTTACAGATGTTTTTAAGTCTTTCTTCAAAATCGCCCCTGAGTTTTGTTCCGGCTATAACCGAAGACATATCCAAGCTGAAAATTTCAAAGTCATATAAAAAATCGGGTACTTCTTTTGCGATAATTCTTTGAGCAAGCCCTTCGGTTATGGCCGTTTTTCCGACACCCGGCTCGCCGATATGAATCGGATTGTTTTTTTTCTTTCTGCACAGTATTTGAATGGTATTGTCTATTTCATCTTGGCGCCCGATTATCTTTCCGAGTTTTCCTTCTTTTGCCAATTCGGTCAGGTTACTGGTAAATGCAGGCAATATTGAACGCTTTTGTTTTCCGGGTTCTTTTATGTTTTCTTTGTAACCCGGTATTTTTGAAGGTCGATTTACCGCCAATTCATCAATTTGCTCTTTAATGTTTTTGTAATTAGGCGGAAATATTTTATTCTTCAGTGATCTGTCTAAAATATCGATAGGGTGTTTTTTTGAATAGGAAATTGCTTGGAGTAATTTAATTCGCTTTATTCCTGAATGTCGCATTAAAAATGAAGCGTGGTTTAATTCTTCGTCATAAATGCTGACCAAAAGATCTGCCGGTTCCAATTTTTGTTTGTCTGCACTTTGGCAATGTAAAACAGCCCTGCTGATAACAGATTTAAATCCCAAAGATTGCATCGGAATATTGATCTTTTTTCTTACGGGTATGAAGTTATTCAAATATTCTTTAACATCAAAATATAGGGCTTCAACATTTGTATCGCATAAAAACAACAGCTCTACTATATCCGACTGTCCTAAAATTTCAAACAAAAGATGCTCAGGGGTAACAAATTCATGATTTTTGGTCTTTGCATTTTCAAGAGCGGCATCAACCACTCTTTCTGATTTAGTCGATAGACTTACCTTCATTCCCTCTCCAATTTACACGCAAGTGGAAAACCGTTTTCTGTAGCAATGCTGCTAACCTGCGATGATTTACTGGTTGCTATATCGTAGTTGTAAGTGCCAACTGCTACCTGTCCGTTTTTATGTGCTTCCAGCATCAGCTTTTTTGCATCATCAAGGGTTTTTCCAAAAATTGTTATTAAAATCGCCACAACAAAATCCTGACTTGTAAAGTCATCGTTAAGTAAGATAACTTTATATAACTCAGGTTGTCTTACTTCGTTATGGGTTAATGTGGTTGTTGAATTTTGTTCTTGTTGTTTATTCATACTTATAAGATAACCCAAAACACTTAAAAAATCAAGTTTTTTTTAAAATTAGCAAAAAAAACTTAACTGTTACAGTCGTCTTTCACATTTAAAAGTTATAAATTTAAAAAATCGGAGAAATTTTATAAAATAAATATGGGCGAATTTTTGTATTGCGACTCAAAACATTCATAAATATGATTTGCTTTACTTCACGCAATGCAAAAACCGAGCTATCCGCTACCAATCTTAACGCCTCTTCTTTTAGACTACAGTGGTGTTTTCCGCTTCACTTCAACCACCACTACTGCAATTTCCTCAATCGGCGTTAAAATTCCGCTACTATCTCTTTCGCGGCTACCCTTCGACAATCGGTTATCGAGCCTGTCGAGGGACGGTTCCCGAGTTTTTTATAATGCAGAATTCACCAAATCAGCAGTAGCTTGTTTTGTATCAATAGGGGCATACAACATGTAAATTATTTTGGCAGTGTTTTTTTGAATAATCAACCTATATGATGTTGAAATATATTCTATATCGTATTTTTTTTCATTGAAATTCTTTTGTATAAGATTAACTTTTGACATTGCCTCTTTGGTCAACGCTTCATCTTTAGCCTTTTTTGTTTTATTGGCAATAGTAGAAATATCTTTGGTAAATTCCCAGCTGACACAAGGGTTTATGGAGACTTTACCTGTTATTTTACGAAATTCCTTAATGTATTTTTCCGTTATGGGTTTATAGGTTTTTGCTGTAATCCCGGGCTTAAACCCCATGTCTACCCAATAGGTTTTTTCGTCAGGCCGATTACTTGTAAACGCACATCCCGGAATACATGAATTAACCCAAGATTCTTGCTCTATAATTTTTTTGGAAAGCGCCATCAATTCATCAAACTTGTCTTGCGATTTAGCACCTACACTCGTACATGCTGTTAGCAAAACAAAAATCAATAAAGCATTAAAAAGATAAAGGGATTTTTTCATAATATACTCCTACCATCCAGTATATCACAAAAGCAAATATATGTCTATAAAGTTTTATTAAAATTTAGAAAAACCAGCTTAAAAAATAAAGGAGGCAAAGATGTCTTTACCCCCTTTATTTTAATTTTTATCTTAAAGCCCTGTACATTTTAACCTACTCAAGAATAGGTGTTAAGTCAAAAGTTTCCCCATTTAAAGTTAATTTATTTCCTGTAAGATTCATTGGGCTTCCATTATTCAACAAAGTTTTGATATTATTTAATTGAGTTGATGGATCTGCAGTAATATTTGAAAAACTTACGGTTTTTGGAGTCGCTGATGTATTACAGGTTACTTTTGCCGTAACTTTAACACTATTGTATTCTCCTGAAATATCTGCAGTACCGGCACTCTTATCAAGATTTTTAAAAGTAATTTTTGTGCCTTTGGAGCCGGTAATAATTTTTGTATTATCAGAATTTGATGAAGAATCACTTGGCTGTTTACAACCTGCCAAAAGACTACTTGCAATGATTAATACCATCAATGCAACCACCCCCTTAAAAACATTCCTAAATTGCTTCATGTTAATACCTCCCATACATATATCGAAATTTATCTTTAAGATAGTGCTATAGTGACTCAAATACCTTAATTACTGCAAAAGCAAAAATGACGCTTACACCTTAAATTTATTAACCTCTTCCAATAAGTTTTTAATACTCTCTTTATTCTGCTGCGTTAAGTCGTTTACTTCCTGAACGGAGGCGTTTATTTGTACCGCACCGGTTGCCATTTCATTCATTCTGTTCGTAATAATTCGAGTAAGCTCATCTAACTTTCTTACCTCATCAGAAACTTGCTCTCCGCCTCGAAGCATCTCCGCTGAGCCTTCTTTTACCTCACTGGTAATACCGTCCACCTTTTCAATTAACTGTAACAATTGTTTACTTTGCTCTCTTCTGGTTTCCGCTATTTTCATTATCCCCGCACTTCGCATCTTAACCTGATTAACCTTATCAAAAATTAAAGCAAAACTCGCCCCTATGTTATTTGACGATCGCGATACG
>PDWI01001239.1_pt1 | contig 56308 bp, 55 predicted proteins | sample 1430891 | NCBI WGS metagenome assembly PDWI01 (sample SAMN01162508, study PRJNA174530) | Oral metagenome, whole genome shotgun sequencing project. | biome: Marine environment; feature: Marine mammal; material: Swab sample of the gingival sulcus; isolation source: swab sample of gingival sulcus... | reverse complement strand
AAAATCCTCTATTTCAAATCCTACATAGTTAATATCTACCTCTGACTCCCTTCTACATTTCTTATCGAGCAGAGTACATATCTTAATGCTCTTAGGTTTTCTCTGGGATAAAAGATCTTTAAGATATGAAAGAGTGAGGCCTGTATCTACTATATCTTCTACTATTATAACATCTTTACCCTCTATATTGTTATCTAAATCTTTTATAAGCTTTACCACTCCAGACGTAATAGTATTCTTTCCGTAGCTACTCACAGATATAAAATCAAGCTGTATATTTCTATCAATCTCCCGAATCAAATCAGCTGCAAATACAGAGGCTCCTTTAAGTATACCGATTACACAAATCTCGCCTTCGTAATCATCTTCAATTTCCTTTGCAAGTTCAAAAACTCTAGACTTGATTTTTTCTTTGCTAAATAGGACTTCTACTCTTTCCAAAATTTCCTCCCAACACCTAACAATTATACCATATTTATTAAAAAAATATTATATAAAGTTACACATATTAAAAAAAGAGCATTTCTGCTCTTTTCCTTTATTTAGTTTATTCCTTCGAACTCTTCTTCAGAATTAGATTTAAAAGTATTCCTATTATGGCCGCTAGAGCCATTCCTACTAATTTAATTTTAACGAGGCCTATCTCGAATTCAATTATCGCACCGCCTAAACCAAATACCAATATCACTGCAATTATTATCATATTTCTAGTATCTGAAAAATCAACTTTGTTTTCTACAAGAGTCTTAGCACCAATTGAGGCTATCATACCAAATAATATTATGACAGCTCCACCTATTACCGGCTTTGGAATTGATGCAGTAAGAGCATTCAATTTAGGTATTAATCCAATTAATATAGCAAATACAGCTGCTATCCTCATTACCACAGGATCAAATATTTTTGTGAGCGCAAGTACTCCTGTGTTTTGTGAGTATGTAGTATTAGCAGGACCACCAAACATCGCAGACAAACTAGTAGCAAGTCCATCTCCTGTTAAAGTTTTTGTAAGTCCCGGATCAATAGCCAAATCTCTATTAATAACATTACTCATTGCTAAAACATCTCCTATGTGTTCAACAATAGTTACAAATGCAATCGGTGCAATAATGATAACGATTGCCTCAAAATTGAATTCAGGAAGAGCAAAGTTTGGTACACCAAACCAAGAGGCTTCGCTCACACCGCTAAAATCAACCGCATTCAAAAATATAGCAGCTATATATCCGGTAATTAAACCAATTATTACTGGAACTAATTTTAAAAATCCCTTTGCAAATGTTGAAACTGCGATTATTACTATTAATGTTATTATTGCGAGAAGCCAGTTTTCAGAAGACATCTTTATTGCGTTAGGCGCAAGCGTCATACTGATTACTATTATTATCGGACCAGTAACTACAGGCGGAAATATCTTAACAACACTTTCAAATCCATATTTTTTTATTAACAGACCAACCACTACGTATATTAGTCCAGCTACTACTATACCTCCCCTCGCAGCGGGCAAACCATACAACTCACCTACAATTATTAAAGGGGCAACAAAAGAAAATGATGAACCCAGATACGAAGGTACCTTAAAATCTGTAATATAATGAAAAAATAGAGTTCCGACTCCACTCATTATGATGTAAGCCTAAAAGTATAGCTTTTGTATATCCAAGTGGTCTTATATCATAAATAGGCTCATTTGAAATTTTCATAAAAACCTCCAAATTAAAAACCCTAATTGTATAGCACCATACCAACATATAACTTAGAAACAAACACCATATTCAATTTAAAAAACAAGTACCTATTAATTAACTACTCACAATAATATTATAATACTTTACGATGTTCTTTTCAAACATATATGAAACTATTCCCAAACTCTATCCTTTCATAACAATCAATTCAATTTTATTCTATACTATAGAAGTAAACTATATTCCTTTTTAATATCAGTTAAAATATTTAGTTAGAAAAAGACTTACTCTCCCTAATAGGCACAAATAGATCATATACAATATTATCTTGCATATATTTATCATTTTTATACAAATAACCCTCGACATCGTATTCACATACTACTCCCCTGAACCCATATTTTATCTTCGGATATATAAAATTACCTTTTTTATTTCTGCCAATTTTAAAACTAGAATATCTTATATACATTACAAGACTGATCTTATCCCCCCTTTTGTAAATTCCTTTTAAAATCAACTGCCGATATCCTCTACATTTATCTCAACTTCCCTTATATTTTCGAGTGTATTGCTTGCATATTCTACAATAAATGTTTTAAATAATATCGCAAGTCCAATCAGTATAGCGGTAAGTATAACCAACTCTACCGTTCCAAATCCCTTTTGTTTTTCTCTGTTTTTTCTCATTTTTTCCTCCTAACTTAATAAAAATGGTGAAATACTATATAACATCATTATGAGCATGTTTCCTATCATGGGTATGAGTATCAAATTTTCTTTTTTTTCCATTTCAACCTTTTTTCTATTATAAAAACGAACATTTATCTCATCACCCACTTCTATAAACTCCATAGAAAGATTTGCAGTCGTAAAAATTTTATTTCTTTCAATTAATATAGAAATTCTTTTTACTACTAGCATTTTACTGTATCTAAATAGACTGTTGAAACTCTTTATAAAACCATCTACATCACTTGATATATCAATAAAATCTATTCTCTTAATTGCTTCGATAAGTGAATTTAGCTGCGCATTACCTTTAAGTAGTTCAAATTCATATGCAAAAATGAAATCACTGAGCTGCTCAACCAACAATAATTTAGATTTATTAATCCTAGATATCAGTCTTACAATAGAAATGATTATTATCAAGAGTAGACATATAAATGTATAATAAATATTCAAGGTTAAGAGTTTTGAAAGAAGTATAGAAATCAGCACAGCCCTGAAAATATTGTAAATATTTATACTATAATTGACATTCAAAATTCTAAATCTCCCTGCTTCTATGCTATCTGATAAATAAACTGCTATATCTAGGTTGCTATATATCAATTTATCTACTAAAAAATTGATATAATTCAATATTCTGCTTTTGAAGATATATATTAAAACTAAAAAAATTAATTCCGTCATATTTCCATTATCAAATTAGATAAATGATAGTTCATTATAAAACCTATACCTGAAACAATATTTATACTATTAATTTGACTTCCTCCAATTACAATCTTTATAAAAATAATTATAACTATTGGCAACCACTTCATTATCTGCATCCTAAGTCGAATAACTGAAAACTCAGCTCTTATTTCTTCTCTTTGTAGAACCCTTTTCTCGAAAAGAAGAAATTGTCTCCTGAATATTTCATAGTCAAATTCCTCATCTTCAGGATGGATCATTCTAGATGGGTACTCAAATCTTCCGAGTTTATCATATGCATATTTGGGATTATCGCTACTAGCTAAACTATTATTGAATTTAGTGAGCATATCTAGTATTTCTCTATCTCTGTTCTTCTCTTTTGAATTTTTTAAATAATATATTATGCTGATAATACAAGCGATAGGAACTAGTAGAAATGTCATTACATTAAAAGGAAAGAATATAAAAGAACATAGATATATGAGAACTCTCTCTGATATATTAAGCAACTCTTTTCACCTCAATACTCAAGTCTCTATATGTTATTTCAGAAATACTACTTATTTTTCTATTTCTTTTACCTTCAAGTTGAACAATGATATCTATTCCCCTACCCAAATATCTCTTTACAGCGTTATATGGTATACCAGCTTCTAAAAGCAGCATTTCTAGTCGTATCAGCATATCCTCAGGACTATTTCCATGGCCTGTAGATATAGATCCACTATGTCCCGTGTTTATGGCATGTAGATAATCAACGATCTCATCTCTTCTAATTTCAGAAACTATTATTCTATCAGGTCTCATTCTAAGTGACGCTTTTACTAAATCGGAAGTTGAAACGCCTTTAACATTAAATTCTTGTTCTGTAGTTCTGAGAAATATAGCATTATTCTTTGAAGAGATATTGATTTCCTTAGTATCCTCAATAATTATGATTCTCTCATCAAAAGGAATGCTCTTTAACAAATAGTTTAAAAGTGTAGTCTTTCCTGAGCTAGTTTCTCCACTTATAAATATAGTCTTCTTATCTAATACACATTTTTCTAGTAAAGACATCTGAATTTCATTTGCAAATCCACTACTTATAAAAGCTTCCCTTTCAAATCGATTCCCTCCATTTTTTCTTATAGTTATTATCGTGTTCTTTCCTGATATATTTGAGTTAATAACATTTATCCTATATTTTCCCTTGACATCAAAGTTAATTATTGGCTTGTCAACACTAAGCCTCTGATTATATGATGCTAGAAATGAAGATACATTTTTAGAATACTCTTTAGCAGAGGTAAATACGTTGTCAACAAAAACAATTCCCTCTCTATTCTCAACAAAAACTTGAGACCAACTATTAATCATAATCTCATAAAACTCACCATCAAATAATTTTTCTATCTTATTAATCCTCTCTATGAATAGTTCCTTTGCATATGTATTAATCAAATCGTAAAAATTATAATTCATCCCTCTCTCCTTTTGTTACATATTAAAATACCTATCGGAGTAAACCAATAGGTATTAATCTTTATTACAATATGTATTTTTATTTCAGATATTCGGGAATTATATTATTTTTTATAATGTCTTCATAGGATTGTCTTTTAACTACTAAACTGCTAAGACCATCCTTTACAAACACTACAGCAGGTATGGGATTATTATTGTAATTTGATGCCATCGAGTACCCATAAGCTCCTGTACTAAAAATGACATAATAGTCCCCACCCTTAGTTTCCTTAGGTACAGTAGCATCTTTTATAATTATATCTCCAGATTCACAGCACTTACCAGATATGGTAACTAGATTGTCTTTCTTTTCACCGCATCTATTGGCAACAATCCCTCTGTAATTTGAACCATATAGCGCAGGTCTGATATTGTCTGTCATCCCGCCATCAATAGAGACATACTTTCTTACGCCCCTTATTTCTTTTATACTTCCAATTTCATAAATGCTAATACCGGCTTCGGACACAATACTTCTTCCTGGCTCAACTACAATGGATGGTAAATCATATCCCATATTATTATAGAATGATTTTATTCTATTGATAATAGGAGTTAAATAGTAGCCATAAGGTTTTCTCTCTTCATCGGTATAAATTACTCCAAAACCTCCTCCTATATTTATCTCTGAAACCAAAAAGTCAAATCGATCCTTTACTTCTTTAATTAACTCTATCACTATATCTACCGCTTTTAAATACGGTTCAACTTCAAATAGCTGAGATCCAATATGAAAATGAAAACCTAAGAAATTAACATGATCTGATTTTATCGCTCTTTCTATTTCAGGATAAAAGACATCCTCCTCTGTCGGAATTCCAAATTTAGAATCCTTTTTGCCCGTGATAATATAGTCATGAGTGTCTACTTTCACACTTGGATTTACTCGGTAGAGGACATTCATCTTTTTATTGTTTTTTCTACATATTTCCTCAATAACATCAAGTTCTTGTAAACTATCTATTATTATCCTTCCAACACCATAATCTATCGCCATTTCAATCTCGTTTTTAAGCTTATTATTTCCGTTAAACTCAATTCTATTTGGAGGAAACTCTGCCTTAATAGCCGCGTATAATTCTCCTCCTGAAACAACATCTATACACACCCCTTCTCTTTCACAGAGCCTAATCATAGCAAGGCTACAAAACGCTTTACAAGCATATGCGATTCTATATTTAGGATATTTTAAAAAAGCTTTTTTAATTTCATTAAACCTAGAAATAATTTCATTTTCAGAGTATACATACAGAGGAGTTCCATACTCGTTTGCCAAATCTTCTACACTACATCCATCAATATGAAGTACTCCATTAATTTCCTTAAACATTTTCTTACCTTTCTCAAACACAATCTTATTTACTATACATTATAATATTACTTCTATAAAAAAAACAGTAAACCTTTCAGATTTACTGTTTATTTTTTACTCTACATCTCGCTTACATATTTTTGTGCCGAATCACAAACGTACTGAGCAGTTCCTTCTCCAAACCTATCTAAGTTTTTCTTAAACTCTTCATTTTTAACATATCCATAAGCAATTTTCGAAAATACTTCATATGAGCAATCAAAAGAATACTTACATATATGATCGTGTAGATCTTTTGATAATTTTATATTTTCCTTTGAAGTAGCCTCTAATCCTTTTGACATATTTTCTGAGAAAGCAAAGAAAATTTTGTTAAAACCATCAGTAACTTCTTTTTCTTTACTCGTTTGCTTTTTGATTGCTTCATTTATAACCGCTTCCCCGTATTTATCAATTGCAGCTTGTTTATACTTTTGATTCTCCTCATAAGTAAAACCTTTAAATTTCTCTTTTGCTGACATAATCGTTCTCCTTTCTTCTGATAATATTGTTTTTTCTAAGGTACCTATTAATGTCAAGAGTTTACTTTTTTCATGTTTAAGTAATTCAAGTTGTCTTCTAAGATGAACCAAAAGATCACCTTCCCCCTCTTCAAGTAGATTTTTAATCTGCTTTAATGAAAAACCCAAATACTTATAAAATAGTATAGTCTGAAGAAGAGATATGTCCTCCTGCGAATAATACCTATATCCATTTTCGTATCTCTTAGGACAGAGAAGGCCAACTTTATCATAATGGTGTAAAGTGCGCACCGACACACCACTAATTCTACTTACTTCTTTTATTAAATACACTCTCTTACCTCCTGACAAATACGAGTATAAACTATTACGCATCGTCATAGTCAATGGGTTTTTAAATAATTAATCTAAAAAACGGTAAGCATGTATTCCATATCATCATAAGTTTTTACAGATTCATCGATAACAAACTGTCTCTTATTGAATACCTCAGCATAGTGAAAAAGTGCAATTCCAACGTCTAAAATATGCACATTATATAAATTTGATTTTTTCTTTCTTATAATATTCTTCATATAAAAATGTGCCCTGTCCCCTTCAAATACAATTCTCCAAGGTTGTGCATTTACTGAGCTAGGTGCCCATCTAACATATTCAAGCTTTTTTCTAACGTCTAAATCTTCTACTGGTTCTCTATCATAGTTTTTATAAAAAATCTCATCAATTTCCTTTCGCTTTGTAGATTTCACAGCGTATTTAATTCCTTTTTCTATTAGAGTTTTTTTACTAGCAGCAAAGCCAATAGGAGATGCTAATACCATAATTTCATCGTTTTTTAACGGATTAACAAGTTTCACAGATGCTCTCTCAAAACCACTATTTAGATAACAGGTTTTAAGTCCTATGCTCTCTACAAACAAAATAAATCGTTCAAAAACATACCCTGCATCAATAAGTGATTCTTTATTATTTTTTACTGCTACAACCACAAAAGCTTGAGGATTTTTTATCACATTTCTCGTATTCACGTTTCCATGTTCTAAAAGATCAATCCTCACTTTATTCCCAAAAGGCGACTCAAAATTTTCTTCATTATCTAAGTACTTCTTTATTTCATTTATTAAACTGCTTTCAATCTTTTTATTTTCATAAGTTCTTACTGATTTCCTAGTTAGCATAACTTCTGTAAGCGATTTACTCATTCTGTTTTCCTCCCATAATACTACTAATTTAACAGTACATCCTAACTAATTATATCAAAAATAAAAAAATCAAGAAAGATACTTAAGAGTTTCTTTCTTGATTTATCAATTACTTATGTAGCACTTATTTTATTGTGAGTCTATACTATCCTCTCACTTCTGAGCTTCTTGTTTAGATTATCAACGATAGAATTTCCTGTTAATCTACTACTTTCTTTAACTTGTCTTCTTCTATAATCTTTTAGTGAGACAGTGTCACCTCTTTCAATAAAGTATTCATTTGCTTCATCAAGCAGTACATCGTATCCTTTAATATTTCTAGCTATCTCATGGGTTAAATTCTCTATTCCAGAGTAATCGCATTTATGTTCTAGCATTATCGATAGAATATAAAGAATATTTTCTACTGCTTTAAGATCTCCATTATCAATAGCTCTATTTAGGAACTGAAGTCTGTTTTCTGAGTTTGTAAATGTTCCAGAAATATTTTCTATCTTAACAGAAGGTAGTACAACATCTGCACTCTTAGCGGTACTTGTCATATATACATCACTTACTACTAAGAAATCTAGTTTACTAGTGAGTTCGCTTTCGATATCTTCACCAAATAATAGAAGTGTCTTAATTTCACCATTTTTAAGTGATTTTTGTATATCAACTTTTTTGTCCAAAAGTCCCATATCTCTGAAACCTTGCAAATTAGCTTTTGAGCTGAGTTCTATAATACCCTTTCTTGCTCCAGTACTATGTCCAGATTCAACGGACAACTTAACTAATCTGTATGCATCTTTTCGATCAATTGTTTCTGAGTCATACACTATAATTGCGCTTTTTACTTCATTTAGTAATTTTGAGCTTTCAAGTTCTTCCACTGTTTTAAAACTATAGCTAGACCAATCATCTACTACTGATTCATTAGAATAAACTGTAGCAATTTTAACACCCCTCTTATGAGCCTTTTTAAGTTTCATTGCCATCACACTATAATCCCTCATAATGTTTTCAGCAGCAACTACAATTAATTCTGTAGAATAGAGTTCATCATATTTAGCTGTAGAACCATTTAGTCCAGTAAATTCAGAAATAACCGATTCACTTCCTGTAAGCGTTGTCACATTATCGTTAAACAAAGTTTTTTTAGAAAATTCTTTCGCATAAAAAGCTGTCTCATTCGTAAATCTTGGAGAAAGACCTATCGCTATCTCATTCGATCTGTTTTCAAGCTCATGGTTTTTAAGATAATCAGATACATATCTCAGTGCATCATTCCACTCAACTTCAACAAACTTCCCAGCTTTTTTAATCATAGGCTTCTCGATTTTTTCTTTTTCTAAATCGACATGACCGAATCTTCCCTTAACACAAAGCTGACCGTCATCGACCAAACTCTCTTTAACAGATTCTACTCTTAATATCTTTTTCTGTTTAGAATTTAGAGAAATATTACAACCTAAAGAACACTTATCACATATACTAAACGTCCTTTCAGGAGGAAGAGGAATTTGTTTTTGCATATTCAGTCTCTCTTGAAGTGCTCCTGTTGGACAAACACTTATACACTGTCCACAAGAAACACAACCTGTTTCTATTAAAGGTAGGTAAAGCGCTGGCTTCATGGCACTATCAAATCCCCTATCTACGAGTCCTAATGCTCCAATTCCAAGCACTTCTTCACAGGTTCTAACACACTGTGAGCATAGGATACATTTATCCGTATCAATCGCTATAAATGGATGAGGATTTTCTTCTTTTCTGTGATGCATTTCTCCTGCAATTGGTTCAGGGTCTATGTTGTATTCTCTAGAGTATTTGATTAAGCTACAATCATAAACATCAAGGCATCCACATTCTAAGCATCTCATTCCCTCTTCACGAGCATCCTTTAAAGAAAATCCTAAATTAACTTCTTTAAAATTCGATCTTCTATTCTTAGCAGATAGATGTGGCATCTTTCTTCTAGCATCTTTAGGAATGTATTCAAGTTCTTTTGAAGTTACATTTTTCTTTATTGAATAGAAAGGCTTGTAATGCGGCTTAAGCTTTCCGGTCAAATATGAATGAATCACACTAGACGATCTTTTTGCCTCTCCTATAGCTGCGATTGCTATATCAGCTCCATCATTTGTCGCATCACCTATTGCAAAAACACCATCTAAATTGGTAAGGAATGTATGTGGGTTCGCTTCAATTGTATTCCATTTTGTGAGTTTTATCTGATCAAGTCCAAAAGCATCTAGCTTTTGACCTATTGCTGATATAACACAGTCAACTTTTAGAAGCTCTGTCTCTCCTTCTATCGGAACCGGTCTACGTCTGCCACTGGCATCCATCTCTCCAAGCTCCATTTTTTGAAGTAGTATTTCTTTGACTTTACCATTTTCACCAATTATTTCTATTGGATTAACAAGGTATTTAAATATAACACCTTCTTCTTCAGCCTCAACTATTTCTATTTCTTCTGCAGGCATTTCTGCCTTTGTTCTTCTATATATATTATAGACTTTCTTAGCTCCCATTCTTATGGCAGTTCTACAAGCATCCATTGCAGTATTTCCACCACCAACTATGGCAACATTTTCTCCAAAGTCAAACTTATGGTTAATTATATTTTCTCTTAAAAAGTCAATCCCGCCAACAACACCTTCTAGATCATTCCCTTTACATCTAAGCGGACTACTAGACCAAGCACCAACAGCTAGTATTACGGCGTCATATTCTTCTCTTAGGTAATCAAGGGATATATCCCTACCGAGTTTAACTCCATTTACCATCTTTATTCCCATCTGTTCAAATATGGCAACTTCTTTATCAACAATTGATTTAGGAAGTCTGTACTGCGGAATACCATATCGAAGCATTCCACCCATTTTTTCCATCGCATCATAGACCGTTATATCATGTCCTCTTTGCCTTAGGAAAAATCCAGAAGAAAGTCCACCAGGTCCACCACCTACAATGGCAATTTTTTTACCACTATCAGGAAGTATCTCAGGCATATATGGATTATCCTTATTCAAATCGTTATCAGCAGCAAAGTACTTAAGTTGAGCTATGGCAATGGGATCTTCTACAAGTCCTCTTCTACACTGTGTCTCACAAGGATGAGGACATACTCTACCAATACACGCTGGCATAGGAAGCTGATCTTTTATTGTCTTTATAGCTTCATCTAATTCACCAATTGCTATAAGTCCAACATAACCCTGGCAGTCAGTATTACCTGGACATGCTAACATACAAGGTGCTCTACAGTCTCCAACATGATCACTCATCAAAAGTTCTAATGCAACTTTTCTAGACGCAACTACTTTTTCACTTCTTGTATTTATCACCATACCATCTGCTGCTACTGTAGCACATGCCCTTGCGAGTTTATTACTTCCCTGTATTTCAACAACACATAGACCACATGCTCCGTATATCTCAAGTCTATTATCCTGACATAGCGTTGGTATGTCTATTTTATTTTTTCTGGCAATTTCGAGAATAGTCTGTCCGCTGTAGCCAACTACTTCTCTTCCATCAATGTTTAATCTAATATTTGACATCCTATCCTCCCTACATAACACTTATCGAATCAAATCTACATACTGTAGCGCACTTACCACATTTTATACATAGGTCTTGATCTATTAGGTGTTTTTCTTTTCTAGCACCTGTAATAGCATTTACAGGACAGTTTCTCATACATGCAGTACAACCAACACACGAGTCTTTTACTGTATAAGTAAGAAGGGCTTTGCACTGTTTAGCAGTACATCTATGATTGTATATATGATCTTCATACTCATTTCTGAAATATCTTAAAGTACTCAAAACAGGGTTAGGAGCAGTTTGTCCAAGTCCACATAGAGATCCTTCTTTTATCCTGTTACCTAATTCCTCTAAAAGCTCTATGTCTCCCTCTCTACCTTTCCCTTCCGTTATTCTTGTAAGTATTTCAAGCATTCTCTTTGTACCTATTCTACAATGAATGCATTTACCACACGACTCTTTCTTTGTAAAATCAAGGAAAAATCTTGCCATATCAACCATGCAAGTAGACTCATCCATGACTACCATTCCACCAGAGCCCATTATTGCCCCAGTCTTTACAATAGCAGCATACTCTACCGGTGTATCAATAAGATGCTCTGGAATACAGCCTCCAGAAGGACCACCCATCTGAACGGCTTTTATTTTCTTATCTTCCTTTATTCCACCACCGATTTTAAAGATTATATCTCTTATACTCATTCCCATTGGAACTTCAACGAGACCACCTTTTTTAATTTTTCCCGTGAGGGCAAAAACTTTAGTGCCTTTGCTCTCATCAGTTCCGAAATCCGCAAAAGCTTGACCACCATTCTTTAGTATCCATGGTACATTAGCTAGTGTTTCAACATTATTAATATTTGTAGGCTCTTGCCAAAATCCCTTTTGAGCTGGAAAAGGCGGTTTAAGTCTTGGCATACCTCTTTCCCCTTCTAATGAAGCTATCAAAGCCGTTTCTTCTCCACAGACAAAAGCTCCTGCACCAGCTTTAATTCTAAGATTAAACTCAAAATCACTTCCAAAAATATTCTTTCCGAGGAAACCTCTCTCTTTTGCCTGCTCAATAGCAATTTCTAGCCGCTTTATTGCGAGTGGATACTCTGCTCTTACATATACGATACCATCCGACGCCCCTATTGCATATCCACCTATTATCATTCCTTCAATTAAAGTGTGAGGATCACCCTCAAGAACACTCCTATCCATAAAAGCACCTGGGTCTCCCTCATCTGCATTACAGACAAAATGCTTTCTATCACCCTTTGACGACAAAGCCGCATTCCATTTGAACCACGTAGGAAAACCTGCTCCACCTCTTCCTCTAAGTCCCGAAATCTTTATTTGTTCTATTATTTCTTCGGGCTGCATTTCAAGAACACATTTTTTTGCACTCTCATAAGCACCAACTTCAAGTGCATCTTCAATCTTCTCCGGATTAATATTTCCACAATTTCTAAGCACTATTTTTTGTTGCATCGCAATACTTTTTATGTCCTCTTCGGGAATAAGCGCTTCTGGAACTTTTTTATTTTTTAACACATGACTTTCAACTATTTCTTTGGCTATTTTTTCATCTACTTTTACATAGGTAAATCTTTTATTTTTATCGTCAAAAACTTCTACTATAGGCTCTAAATAGCACATGCCTATGCAGCCAGTTTCTTCAAGAGTAACATTTAGTTTTTTTTCTTTAATTTCATTATCTAAAAATGTAAATACTTTTCCAGCTCCAGCTGCCAAGCCACAACTGCCCTCTCCGACTAGAATTTTCATATTATCTCCTCCTACTTACGTGACTTCAATAGTTTTTTAGTTGAATCAGGAGTCAAATTACCAAAAGTTTCATCATTAATCATCATAACAGGAGATAATGAGCAACAACCAAGACAGGCAACATTCATAAGTGTAAATTTGCCATCTTCAGTTGTTTGTCCATCCTTTATTTTTAAAGAATCTTCCACAGCCTCTTCAATAAGATGTGATCCATTCACATGACAGGCAGTTCCCTGACATAGCATAATTAGATTATCTCCTATCGGTTCAGTTCTAAACTGTGTATAGAACGTAACCACTCCTATTATTTTAGATAATTTTATTCCAGTTGCCTCCGAGATCATAACCATAGCTTCTCTTGGAACATAATTGTACTTATCTTGAACTTTTTGAAGTATTGTTATAAGACTTCCCTTAACATCAGAGTACTTTTTTAAAACCTCAGCAACATAGTTATAATTTTCTTTACTTTGCACCATAGGACACTCCTTTATATTTTGATAATAAAATAACAATTTTATGGTATAATTGTATCATTTACTACGCGAGTTAGACAATAGTAACAATCAAAAGCCTTTTACAAAACAACCTGTGACTTCTTCTTAAAAAAAATAACCGAATTTGATATATCTCAAATCCGGTCATTATACTATCCTTATTAATTTTTTCTACTGTGTTCTACTTTCTCTATTAACAAGTACTAGTGAAGCTCCTAATATAACCATTAGAATACCGTAAAATTGAATATTCATTCCAGAAGTACCGGTTTCAGGTAATGCTTCTACATTTTTCTTGAATATATGAGTAACATTCCCATCAGCGTCTGTCTTTGTTTCAACAAGTGTATATCCGTCAATACTTCCAGCTGCTTTCGTATCCTTACCCGTTACTGGAGGTGCTAACACGTTTCCATCTTCATCCATCTTCATCTACCCAGTTTGTGGTATATTCATTTTTCTTGAATACATGGGTAACATTTCCATCATCATCTGTCTTTGTTTCAACAAATGTATATCCATCAAAACTTCCAGGTTCTTTCGTATCTTCATCTGTTACTGGAGGTGCTAACACATTTCCATCTTCATCTACCCAGTTTGTGGTATATTCATTTTTCTTGAATACATGAGTAACATTCCCGTCAGCATCTTTCTTGCTTTCAACAAGTGTATATCCGTCAAAACTTCCAGGTTCTTTCGTGTCTTCATCTGTTACTGGAGGTGCTAACACATTTCCATCTTCATCTACCCAGTTTGTGGTATTCCATCTTCATCTACCCAGTTTGTGGTATATTCATTTTTCTTGAATACATGGGTAACATTTCCATCATCATCTGTCTTTGTTTCAACAAATGTATATCCGTCAATACTTCCAGGTTCTTTCGTATCTTCATCTGTTACTGGAGGTGCTAACACGTTTCCATCTTCATCTACCCAGTTTGTGGTATATTCCCTATATACAGGAATCTGGAAATCTTCAACTTCGCCAGAATATGCTGCAATATTAGGACTTTCAATATCCACTCTGTCAATTGCTATTCTAGTACGAACACCTAATTTTTCAACATCTTTTGGGACACCACTGATATCCTTAAAACTAAATACGTAATCCCCTTCACTGTTTATTGTCACAATATCAGATGCTTCATTATCATCAAATTTTCCATTATTATTGAAATCTACCCAACCTCTTGCAAAAGCTTCTGGATTCTCTCCTGGATTTGCTTTAAACTTTAATTCATATGTTGGGCTATCAACATTATAAGTTAAATCAACTCCGCCACCTGTTAACTGATCAATACCTTCATCTGCATTAGTTTGATCATCATCGTATGTCCATGGGGATTTATCATCATTCCCCTCTTTAAAGTTTGCATCAGCTTGTACTGTTCCTAAATATGGCTGACTAACTTTTCCATTATTTGATATTACATGTTCTGCTGTTCCATATGACTCAGGTGCATCACCTGTATCTATAATAACAAAGCCGATCATAGCGGATTGAATGCCTTCTGTTAAAATATATACTCCAACATTATTTGCATTTTTGCTCATTACAAGTGGTACAGAGTATTTATTCATCTGAGTCAAAACAGGTCCAAAAACTTGTGTTCCTAAACCATCGTGAACGGTAAGATCTCCATGTTTCCCTTTATAATTACCATCTCCAAAGTTTTCTTTAGAGCGAAGCGTTGATTCTGTTTCTTCCGTATTAAACCATAAAACACCTTCATCTGTCATTGGACCAACATTATCTCTAGCTTTAGTCTCATAAGTTGCCATTTCATATGTTTTTTCAGTCTGATCATTAAATAAATGTGCTACTAGCTCCCAAGGCTCTCCATCTGTTGTCATGATAATACTCTCATCCGCTTTACACTCTTCTCCATCTAACATCAAAATATTGGCTGGTATCACTTGACCATCTAATTTAGCTTCTACTTTAAATTCAATTCCAACATTTCCACCATTTTCTCTAGAGGCAATGGTTGTTTTTCCTGGTATATCCAGTCCATAATTTTTAGAGTTTGAATATCCCCCTTGTTCTACCATAATAATATCCATTGGAACAGGGTCTTCGTCAATTGGAAATTTCTTAATATTTGTAGCTGTCGGTGAATAATTAGACACATCATCTGGTACACCTAAAGCGTCAGCTCTGTCCTTATAAATCTGAGTCGCATTAAAAGGTTTTAAAGCAGTAACCTCTAATCTAACGACAAAACCAGGTGATAATTCTTTTTCAAACACTGTTCCTACTTGAAAAGAATCATTTGGGCCCATATTTTTTATTGCATTTGTATCAGAAAAGTCGAGCCAAATGGTTTGATTGATAAACCTTTCCATATTTTTACCGGCATAATCTTTAAAACTATCATCAACATTTGCGTCTCCAGCAAACGATAATGTAGTTTTAGATATTAAACCAATAATTGGCGAAAATAGTAATAACAAGACGAAAACATAAATTAATATCTTACTATTCATAAAATCCGTTGTTTTACTTCTTAACTTTTTATTTAGTAATCTCATCCGTTTCTCCTTTTAAATTTTAGAAGTATATATTGATTGAAATCTAACATCTTTTCCAGCTAATTTTATCATAGTATTGAGAATAATACAATGTATATATAATTTTATTAATATCCGTAAAATAATATTAATCATTAATATTAACTTGCGTTTAAAAATCAAATATAATAAATAATCTCATTAATATAGATAATATGCACAAAAAAAAGCCCCTAAAGGGGCAGTAACTAAATCTATAAGCCGAATTCTGTTATTATAATCATCTATCTAGACACACTGTTACCAGTATGTTCATGCGACCTACCACGGAACTTTTTGAGCTTGTATATGTCCCTTTCTTGGTCTTGCTCCAGGTGGGGTTTACATAGCTAATCAGTCGCCTGATTACTGGTGAGCTCTTACCTCACCTTTCCATCCTTACCTTATAAAAGGCGGTTTATTTCTGTTGCACTAGCCTTAGAGTCGCCTCCACTGGGCGTTACCCAGCACCACTTGCTCTTGGAGTTCGGACTTTCCTCATGGATAACCACGCGATTATACGATTTACTTACAGCACAACTCTAACATTAAACTATATTTATTTCAAGCTATTTATTCTAATATTGATTCTATTTATTTCATCTGCTAGTTGTTTCTTTTTAACATCAGGAACTTTTTTCTTCAAATTTTTTCTCAGTCTAAGCTCGTTTTGAAGATATGCTATATAATGCTCATCACATACTACATTATTACTTCCAAGTAAAAAATCATACTCTTCACTCTTTCCATTTTCTATCTCCAAAATACAATAATATTTATTCTCAAAAATATAATGTTCTTTTACAATTCTAAAGTTATTATCAAAGAGCCAAACTCTAAGTTCGTAAATATTTTGCATTGGCTGAATTATTATGCTATTTATATTTCTGAATTTATTTATTGACTTTTTAATTATATCTATAATGGTAAAGCCACCCATACCTGCAATAACAGCAGTATCTACTTTCTCATTAAAACCTTGTAGTCCATCTGTCAGAAAAACTTGAGCATTATATGGTTCAAGGTTTTTCTTACATATTTCATACGGTCCTCTTGCTATCTCTGTGGCATATGATTTATCTATTATTCCCTCGTCGAATAAATATTTTAATAAATAAGCGTGATCGCTTCCAATGTCTACAATCACGCTTCCTCTACTTATAGAACCAGCTATTTTTTTTAATCTCTTATTCATTAGTCCAAATAATCCGATAATTTCTTATTTTTTGTAGGTCTTTTTAATTTTCTAAGAGCTTTAGCTTCAATTTGTCGAATCCTCTCTCTTGTAACATCAAAAGTTCTTCCTACTTCTTCAAGTGTTCTAGCTCTTCCATCTTCAAGACCAAATCTAAGTTTTAACACTCTCTGTTCACGTTCTGTAAGATGCTCAAGCACCTCAATAAGTACATCCTTCAACATGGAGAATGCCGCAGCATCAGATGGTGCAAGCGCATCATTATCAGGAATAAAATCTCCTAGGTGTGAATCCTCTTCTTCTCCGATTGGCTTTTCAAGTGAAACCGGTTCAAGTGATATTTTCATTATATCTCTTACCTTTTGAGGAGTTAATCCCATCTCCTCAGCAATTTCATCCGGAGTAGGTTCCCTGCCCAAATCCTGTAAAAGCTGTCTTGAAGTTCTATTTAGCTTATTGATTGTCTCAACCATATGAACAGGAATTCTTATCGTTCTCGCATGATCAGCAATGCTTCTTGTTATGGCCTGTCTAATCCACCAAGTGGCATATGTGCTGAATTTAAATCCTTTCGTATGATCAAATTTCTTAACAGCTTTCATCAGTCCAAGATTTCCCTCTTGAATCAAGTCCAAAAGTGGCATACCTCTTCCTACATACCTCTTTGCAATTGATACAACTAACCTTAAATTAGTTTCGCAAAGTCTCTGTTTTGCGTATTCATCACCCTGTTCAATTCGTTTTGCAAGATCAACCTCCTCTTCCGCAGTAAGAAGAGGAACTCTACCAATTTCTTTTAGGTATATTCTAACGGGATCACCAAAATTTGCATTCTTTGACAAATCGCTCAGCTTCTTTACATCTTCCGTTGACTTCTTCTCAATTTTTTTATCGCTGAATTCTTCAACGCCTTCAAGCTCATCAATTATTTCAATTCCACAACTTGAAAGTTGATCAGTAATTTCATCCATTTCATCTTTGTCAATATCAATCTTTTTAAATGCAACTATAATATCGGTAAAAGATAGCTTTCCATTCTTTATACCTTTTACTTTCAATTGATCAAGAATCTTATCATCATACATTTGACCACCTCGTCTTCAATAATTCGATTTTAACTTTTTGCAATGATTTCAACTTATTTAAACTATAATCGTCACTTAAATTATTTGTCATAAAATCAATCTGAGTATCAATGGAATCAAGAACCGCATCCTCAAAAATGTATTTTGAGTTTTTTAAATCACTTTCTGTCGGTTTATATTTATAACATTTATCTAAATACACTACTTGATTTAATTCAAATGTTTCTATCGCACTTTCATAAGAATAACCATTATTTTTAATCAAATAACTAATTAACATTTTATAATTTTCACTAAGATATTTTGAGTACCTAGAATTTAGACAAGCCTCTACAAACTCATTGCTACTAAGAAGTAATGATATAAAAAGTTTTAATTCAACTTCTTTTTTATAGTTGTACTTCTCATTGTTTTTACTTGATGAACTCGTTTCAACAGACGAGTCATCGAGATCTATTTTCAGCATTTTGGAAAGCTTATCTAGGTATAATTTTCTTAAAGTTTTGTCCTGTATACCTCGAATGATATCCATTGATTCTTCAAGAAATACTTTCCTATCAACCATGTTATCTAAATTCTTATCTTTTGATATCATATCGATAAGATATTCATACCCATCCTTCTCATTACTACTTATGTAATTCAAAAATTCATCTTTCGAATATTTTCTTACATATTCATCAGGATCTAATCCTTCTACAAGATTTACAACACCGACAGACAGTCCGACCCCACTTAGTATTGGAATAGATCTCTTCGTAGCTTTTATTCCCGCGTCATCGTTGTCAAATATAATGACAACTTTTTTTGTATACTTTTTTATTTGCTTAGCTTGCTGAATAGTCAGTGCAGTTCCAAGTGCTGCCACTACATTAGTAATACCCTCATCAAACAAAGATAACACATCCATGTAACCTTCCACTAAAATAATATAATTCTCTTTCGAGTTTTTGGCTTCATGGAGTGCGTATAAATGACTCCCTTTTGTATACACAGGAGTTTCAGGAGAGTTTATATATTTAACATTTTCTTCTGGATCAATAGTTCTAGCACCAAAAGCAATAACCCTCTTTCTCAGATCAAATATTGGGAATATTATCCTATCTCTAAATCTATCGTAGTAGCCCTTTTTGCCCTTTACAAATAATCCGGATTTCTCTATCAAATTTTTATTTTTTACTTTTCCAACAAGAAAGTCCCAAGAATCTCTAGCGTATCCTACACCAAATCGCTTTCTAGTTTTATCACTGATCCCTCTATTTTTAAAATATTGGACTGCTTTTTCACTCTTATCAAACTCATAAAACATTATCTTTGCTGCCCACTTGTTAATTTCATAATAGGGTTCAGTATCAATAATGTTCTTGCTGGAGCTACTTTTTATATATGGGGTTAAATCAATTCCCATCATTTCAGCTAGCATTTCTATTGCATTTATAAAATCTAAATTATGGTACTCCATCATAAATGTAATCGAATTACCTCCCTTGCCACAGCCAAAACAGTGATAAAACTGTCTATCTTCATTGACTACGAATGAAGGAGTTTTTTCGCTGTGAAAAGGACATAACCCCTTGTAGTTACTTCCAGTTTTTTTTAGATCCAAACTGGAAGAAATTACATCAATTATATTAACTCTCTCTAATACTATATCTGCAATATTGTCGACATATCTATACGACATAATTCACCGCCAAAACTTAGGAACAAATATTTTTTGATAAAAATCCACTGCGTAATTATCCGTCATTCCCGCTATAAAATCTTTAACTGACATTTCAGAATCTTTTTCATCATAATCATAATTCAAAGGTAGTTCATCTGGGTTTTCACTAAAATAATAAAACAGATGTTTAATAATCTTCTCCGCTTTTTTTTCTTCACTTTTAGCTTCGCTATTCAAATACAGATTTTCGAACATAAATTTTCTAAATTCTCCAATTAAATTCTCAAATTTATCACTCATTCTTATATAATTTTTTCCGAAAGAATTCTCTATTAAATCTAATACCATATTTTCAATTCTTTCAGAAGAATTTTCTCCCAATTCATTTCTTATAAAAGCAGGCAAATCTTCTTCTGAAAATATATTAGCTCTCATAGCATCTTCAAAATCATGATTTAAATACGCTATTCTATCAGCATATTTTATTATCTTTCCTTCCAGAGTTAAAGCTTCTAAACCGCCTGAATGATTAAGTATACCGTCTCTTACTTCAAATGTTAAGTTAAGACCTTTTATCTCTCCATTTTTTCTAGTTTCCAGAACATCAACAACTCTAAGAGACTGCTCATTGTGTTTAAAACCTCTGGAGAAAACCTCATTTAACGCTCTTTCTCCACAATGACCAAATGGAGTATGACCTAGGTCATGTCCAAGTGCAATCGCTTCTGCAAGATCTTCATTTAGTCTTAATGCTCTGGCTATACTTCTGGCTATCTGTGAAACTTCTATTGTATGAGTTAATCTAGTCCTATAATGATCCCCATAAGGAGATAGGAAAACTTGAGTTTTCCTTTTCAATCTTCTAAAAGCCTTTGAATAAAGAATTCTATCCCTATCTCTCTGAAAATCTGTCCTTAAAATGTCTTTTTCTTCCGGCTGTTTCCTACCCTTACTCTGAGCACTTTTAGTAGCCAGTTCAGAGAGAAACATAAATTCTTGTTTTTCCTGTGTCTCTCTCCTGTTAATAACTGATTTTTTTATTAAAATACTCCTTTAAATTTTCTATTTTTATTCTCTCTTGTTCCATATTATCTCTATGTCTTACGGTAACAGCTTCATCATCAAGTGAATCAAAATCAATAGTTACTGCAAAAGGTGTTCCGATTTCATCGTTTCTTCTATATCTTTTGCCGATACTTCCCCTATCATCAAAATCAACAGAAAAAGATTTTGATAGTAAATTAAAAACCTCATCTGCTTTATCGTTTAACTTTTTACTAAGTGGCAATACAGCAATACTGACAGGTGCCACTTTTGGATTTAATTTCATCAACATTCTACTGCTTCCATCTTCAAGCGATTCGTTTTCAAATGAATCAAACATTAATGCTAAAAATAGCCTACTAACTCCAACTGAAGGTTCGATAACATAAGGAATATACTTCTCGTTTGTCTGTGGGTCAACGTACTTTAAATCCTTTGTAGAATACTCTTGATGCCTTGAAAGATCAAAATCCGTTCTACTAGCAATCCCCCACAACTCTCCCCAACCAAATGGGAACTTGTATTCTATATCACAAGTTGCAGAAGAATAATGTGAGAGCTCTTCCTCACTGTGATCCCTTATTCTTAAATTTTCTTCTTTCAGTCCCAATTCTAAAAGAAACTCCATGCAGTAATTCTTCCAATAATCATACCACTCTAAATGGTCTTCCGGTTTACAGAAGAATTCAAGTTCCATCTGTTCAAACTCTCTAGTTCTAAAAACAAAATTTCCTGGCGTAATTTCATTTCTGAAGACCTTACCTATCTGACCTATTCCAAAAGGCACGCTCTTTCTAGCTGTTCTCTGAACACTCTTGAAATTAACAAATATTCCCTGAGCGGTTTCCGGTCTTAAAAATATTTCTGTTGTACTATCTTCAGAAGCTCCTTGGAAAGTTTTAAACATAAGATTAAATTTTCTTATCGGCGTATAATCAATTTTTCCACATTCAGGGCAAACTATGTTATCTGTAATTAGACATTCATATAATTCTTCAGAAGAAAAACCTGAAACGTCTTTAGTCTCACCTTTAGATGCATAAAAATCTTCTATGATTTGATCTGCTCTAAATCTATTCTTACAAGATTTACAATCAATTAGAGGATCACTAAATCCAGCTAAATGTCCGCTTGCTTCCCAAACCTTAGGATTCATAAGTATAGAACTATCAATACCTACTACATTTTTATGCGAATCAACGAAAAACTTCCACCAAGCATCTTTAATCTTTTTTATCATTTCCACACCAAGGGGACCATAATCCCATGCGTTGGCGAGCCCACCGTATATATCTGAACTAGGAAATACAAATCCTCTCTGTTTTGATAATGAAACCAATTCCTCCATTGTCATAAAAACACCTATTCCTTTTCTTCTATTTCTTCAACAACCTCTTCTTCAACTTCTTCTTTCTTACCTTTTATATCCTTGGCTTTTTCAACGACTTTATCTTTTATTTCATTGAATTTACCAACCACTTTTTCTTCGTCAATGTTATCTTTAACTTTATCATACACTTCTGATCCAGTTTCTGCCGCTTTTTTGACAGCCTGTTTTGCATATTGCTTTACTTCATCAAACTCTACCGTACTTCCATCTACTTTTTCTAGTGAAATACTGTGACCGGTTGATACAGCAACAGCTATACCTGCTAATGTTGGATAAAAAGCAAAAACAGCACCTATAACACCCACATTTAGAGGTATTGTAACTACATCTTCCCCATTTTTTTGAATCTTAATCTTAGTTACATTTCCCTTTTTGACCATTTCTTTTACAAATTCAACAACATTTTCAATAAAATCAGAAGAATCCGAGCTCTTTGATGTAGTCTCTTCATCGGTAGCCCTCATGAGTGCTTCTCTTGCCTCCTCATAACTACAATCCATCTTCTTCATAAAATCATCAATCATTTCAACAGTTATATTTTTCTTTTTCATTCTATCCTCCTAGATAATCTATTTTTTCCATCCTAAGTCTCTCAATATTTATACCCAAATGATCAAAAATATGTCTTTCAATTATTTTGTATGAATTATCAATAATTTCCTTTTCTATTTTGAGATTCAAAAACTTCACTAATTTGCTATTAGCTGCTCTACTGATTAAAGATAAATACAGCGACTCATCTTTTCCTTTAACAGGAGAGTGTTCACTGCAAAAGGCTTCTGTGTTAACAGAATCATAAAACACAGGTTTGTTTTTACAAATAGAGCAGGTGTCAACCTGTATTCCTATTCCTAATTCGTGAGATAATCTGACCTCAAAATATAAAAACATTTTATTGGTAAGCTCTTTGTGCTTATTAAATACACTAACACTATTAATGTACAACTCAAACAGAGATGGATTAGGAGTTCCAATCGGCATCGATTTAATTAATACCTTGGCCATTATAGAAGCCATTATATAACTCTCATAATCCTCTCTTAAATTGTAAAAGTATTCTTTTATATCAACACCTGACATCTGATATGGACCTTTACCACTAATAAAGTAATTTCCATATATAAAAGGAATCGCACCCTTTGCATTTTTACTTTTTGTAGATTTAATATTCTTTGCATATACATCAACTATTCCCATTTGTCTTGAAAATAAAGTTATATATGCTTCTGTAGCAGATGTCTTTTTAACATTTAAACAAATAGCTTCAAGCAACATATCAATAGTCTCTATACCCATATTCTCTGGTAAAATGTAAACTGCTTCTCCAATTCTTTTTTACCTTTACGAGTATTGATAGGTATACATTCATTCCGAACAATTTAGCCATATCTGCTCTAGCGCTTTTAATAATTCCCTTTAGTTTTCTTCCTTTCTTACCGATAACAATTCCCTTATGAGAATTCCTTTCAACAATTATTGAAGCCTCTACTTCTATAGAACTAGGATTATCTTTTATAGAATCGACTCTAACGGCTATTCCATGAGGGATCTCTTGATCAAGATACATGAGCGCCTTTTCTCTTATTATTTCTGAAATAAGCATATCATCGCTCATCGAAGAAAATTCACTATCAGGATAATATTTGGGTCCTTCCGGTAAAATATCAAAAATAGCGTCCTTTATACCAGAAACTTGTTCATATTCTAAAGCTGAACACGCAAATACATTGTTAAAATCAAATTTACTACATAGTTCTTCTTCAGCCTTTTTTATGTCTTCAGGTACTGCAAGATCTATTTTATTTAGAATCAGCATTACATTTGCTGTTTTAGGAAGCAAGCTAAGCATATATAAATCTCCTGGTCCAACTCCACAACTCACATCTATTACAAATAGGATAGCATCCACTTCCTTAAGGCTATCATTTATAATTTTTATCATATAATTGTCCAACTGATTTTTAGGCTTGTGCATACCTGGTGTATCTACTAGAATTAATTGCCCTTTTTCTTCAGTAATTATTCCCAGTAGTTTATTCCTAGTAGTCTGTGGTTTAGAGCTCACAATTGAAACCTTTTTTCCAACCATAGTATTAATGAGAGTACTTTTTCCCACATTAGCCCTTCCTACTATAGATACAAATCCTGATTTAAACATCTAAAGATTCACCTTTGAATGCGAATGGTAATATTTCTTCAAGAGTATGAACCCTGTATGAATCACCATCTGGAATTATTAATTCAAAGTCTTCTGTAGCAAACTCCGCTATCACCTGTCTACAAATTCCACAAGGATATACGTCTGGAATCTGCCCAACAACAGCTACTCTCTTTATTTTCATGTGACCCTCTTTTACAGCAATCTGAATCGCGACTCTCTCTGCACAGTTAGTAGCGCCAAAAGATGCCGACTCTATATTGCAACCAGAAAATATGCTTCCATCCTCACACTCTACACATGCTCCAACCTTAAAATTTGAATAAGGTGCATATGCCTTTTCTCTGACTGATCTGGCTTCCTCTAACAATTTTTTATATATCATTCTTCTATAACCTCCATCTCAGTACTTGTAATATTTATAAAATTAAGTCCAGGGTTAAATGCAAAAGACTCTCCTTTATAGGTGTATACCGTTGGTTCTCCTTGTTTCTTTTGCCATTCAATTTCAATTTTTTTCCCATGAGTATAGTAGTGAGCTTTTCCACTCCCTTCCATTTCTACATTGACATGAACTCCATCCTCAAAATATCCAGTATACTTTGGAATAATAAGTATTCCCTCAATTTCAACAGGCTTTTTTGTTCTTTCATCTAAGAGATTATCTTCTCCATTATATTTTAAATATTTTTTCTTCTCAGGATTATATTGATATATTCTCGGAGTGTATTCATCATAGGAAAGAGTAATTTTATTTACAGGCTTACCTTCTTCATACTCGATAGGTTCAACGTACTCAATCAAATTTGAAGATTTACCAGCTTCATAATCCACCGTATAATTTGTTGTATCTTTTACAGACTGATATAAATCGCCTACAGTTGCGTATACATTATGAGGTGAATACCTATGATCAGATCTATAGTACGCATCTTCACCATATGCAAATTGATCAAAATCCTTATAATTACCACTTCTAAGCTCTGAAATTGCATAATTACTGCCACCAACATGTGCGTAAAGCGAATGTTCTTCATCCATTAATTTTACAAAGTGCATTCGCGCACTTCGTATAGGACCAACTAAAACATCTTCTTTGTCTATCAGTAGCATAAGTCTTGTAAGACCACCTTCAACATATGCTTCATAAATGATACTTGCATCTTGAAGACCAGACTGCGGTCTAGCATCAACGTGATTATCAATCATAATTGCAAAAGGATATTTTTCGCTAAAAATAGGTTTAGTCTCGATCTTTTTTTCTTTAGGCTCCTCAGTCACAGTCTCTACTGGTTTCTTTTTTATAACTTCAGCAATAGTTTCTATGTCTGTTGTTTTAGTTTCTACTTCATCTTTTGTGTCCTCTTTACTCGAACAAGAAACCAAAAATACCAATATTATCATCAACAAAACAATAGTTTTTTTCATACTAACTCTCCTAAAAAATATTTATTGTAAACGCTCTCTTCCTTCATTCGCATTATTTTTTTATCTTCTTTTTCTACATGATCAAAACCCAATAAGTGATACATACTGTGAATAACAAGATATACCATTTCCCTTTTAATAGAATGACCATACTCTTCAGCTTGACTTATTACCTTAGATATATTTATCACCACGTCTCCTATCGTAGAGTGACTCTCTTTTTTTATTTCATCTAGTGAATTATATTGCGGAAAACTTAAAACATCTGTCGTTCTATCTATACCTCTGTGCTTTCTATTTAAATTTCTCATTGATAGATCATCTACTATGGTCACTGAAATTTCTAGGTCTTTTGAAAGTCCTTCATAGTCTATAACGCTAGTAATAGCCTTTCTAATTAGTTTATAGTTTTCCTCTTGAATTCCCTCTTTATCATTTATTAGTATCAACTTTTTTCCTCTTCATATCTTGATAATATTTTCTTAACCAGACTGTGCCTCATCACATCATCTTTCGTAAAATAATTAAATGCTATTCCCTTTATATTTACAAGCAATTTCACAGCATGATTAAGACCACTTTTAACTCCTCTAGGTAAGTCAATCTGAGTTATATCACCATTTACTACCACTTTTGAATTTGTTCCAAATCTTGTCAAAAACATTTTCATTTGATCAATCGTTGTATTTTGTGCTTCATCAAGTATTATGAACGAATTATCAAGTGTCCTTCCTCTCATATAAGCCAGAGGAACAACTTCTATAATTCCTCTATCTCTAAGTTTCTCAAATTTATCATATCCAAACATAGCCAAAAAACCATCGAAAACAGGTCTTAAATAAGGATCTACTTTTTCCTGCATATCTCCAGGTAAAAATCCAAGTTTTTCACCCGCCTCAATTGCTGGTCTTGCAACAATTATCCTTTCAACTTCTTTATTTTTATATGCCCTCGCTGCGCAAGCAGTTGCGAGATAAGTCTTACCAGTTCCAGCAGGACCAACGCCAAAGGTGACCACATTTTCAAAGATTGATTCAATATACTTTTTTTGACCAAATGTCTTTGCGTATATTTTCTTCCCGTTATTAAGCATAATAACGTAGGAATTATCCTCTTTATCTGGCAATGAATCATTATTATCGAGATGCACTAAGTATTCTATTCTTTCTTTAGTTGGCTCATGAATATCTAGTTCACTAATAAGTTTTTTTACTATTTTTTTAACTCGTAAACTACTTTCTTTATCTCCATCTATAACTATAGTATCTTCATTAACTGATATTATAACATCAAACGTTTCTTCTAGTAGTTTTACATTAGAATCCATAATTCCAAATATTTCACGTAGTAAATTTATGTTTTCAATTTTTATTGTTTCCTTCATTGTTCTCCTCAGGTGTTAAAAAAGACAATACACATAATGGTATTGTCTTCAAGTTCAAGATATATAAACTACCTACTATTCTTTCTTTTCTTTCTTTTAGCAGCATCACTTTTTTTCTTACGCTTAACACTAGGCTTTTCGTAGTGCTTTCTCTTTTTTATTTCCGCCATAAGACCCGCTTTGGATGTTTCTCTTTTGAAACGCTTCAATGCACTTTCAATCGATTCATTTGGTCTAACTTTAATGCCTGTCATCTATATTTCACCCCTCTCTGTCTTATGTCAAGTACAAAAGTGATTATACCCTATATCAAATTAAAAATCAACTTAAAAAAATAAAAAACTCAGGTTTCCCTGAGTTTAATTAAAACATACTATTGTACAACTTTTTTTCCGAAGATTCTTAAAACACCGTACAGAGCCAGCATTGCTATCGGAACCAAATATACTGGATTTATTCTTGTAATTCCAAAGAATATAAATGTTACAGCAGCAACCCCTGCAACTGTCAAGGCATATGGTATCTGTGTTAATGTATGATCTATATGATCCGCACCTGAAAAAATAGATGCTAAAACTGTGGTGTCTGATATCGGAGAACAGTGGTCTCCAAAAATAGCACCAGAGAAAACAACACCTGCCATCATAGCTGCAGTTGCGGGATCTCCTGTCATTCTATATGCTAATGGAATTGCGATAGGTGTTAGGATTGTCATAGTTCCCCAAGACGTTCCTGTTGCAAAAGATACTCCCATTCCTATGATGAATATAATTACTGGAACAACCGCAAATGGTAAAGTACCAGCAAATGTAGTTACAATAACATCCGCTAAGTTCATAGTTCCAGTTATTGAACCCATTGACCATGCAAGAACTAATATAACACATGCCAAAAGCATTAATTTCATTCCATCAACAATTGAATCCATAACTTCGCCTAACTTCATTTTTCCAACAGTTAGTCCTAAAAATAATCCTGAAAAAGTCATCGCAAAAGCTCCCCATAATAAAGCAACTGAAGCATCAGCATTCTCAAGAACCTGAACAATTTGCTTAAATAGAGACGTTTCTGTAATTCCGTTTTCTAGACCATTTACTCCAGTGATGTAGAATCCTAAAAGAGTGACAACTACTAATACAATAATCGGTAAAAAGAAATTAATCAATCTTGGTTTAGCTTCGGCACTCGGTTCCCCAAGATCGTATTCAACATTCATCATACTCTTGCCACCATCACGGATGATCTTTCCTGTTTCAACAGCTCGTTTTTCAGCTTTGTACATTTTTCCAAAATCTCTTTGTGTATATGCAACAAGACCAACAAAAAGTACCATCAAAATACAATACATATTTAGTGGTATACTATGCAAATACGCAACAAACGGGGTCATTTGATCAGGCCCTATTTTTGCCGCTTCAAGACCCTTACCCAACATACCAATTTGAAAGGCTATCCAGTCTGAAATAAAGAATGTAGCAACAGGAGCAGCAGTTGCATCAAGTACAAATGATAGTTTTTCTGAAGATATTTTATGCTCCGAAGAAATATCTCTAAACGCGTTACCAACTATGGCAGCATTACAGTAATCATTGAAAAATACGATAACACCTAATAACCATGTTCCTATACTTACTCCTCTTCGAGTCTTTATTTTATTTCTCGCCCAATCTGTAAGTGCTTTTGAACCATTCATCCGCCATATCAGAGCGATACCCGAACCCATAAGTAAATTAAAAATTAATAATCTAGCATTCCAACCATCTGCCACCTGTTCAACAAGCGTCCTCAGCGTCATAGGTATAGCTGATAATATATCGCCTTGGAAACCTGTTATTATGAGAGCTCCTGAAAGTACACCGATAAATAACGAGATAAGAACTCTCTTCGTAACAAAACTCAGTATAATAGCTACCAAAGGCGGTACTATTGCCCACCAACCAAAATAAATTTCCATAATTCCTCCTTTCCTCATACTTACTAATATAATATCAATCAATTGATGAATTGTAAATTCAGTTAATTTTTTAACAGATTTATATTAAGAAAAAAGCCTATGCTGTTATTTCGCATAGACTTTTAAATGTATTACATCATCCCTGGCATTCCCCCAGGCATTCCTCCCGGAAGCTCGGGTTCATCTTTTGGTATTTCTGCAACAGCAGCTTCTGTTGTGAGGAACATCGCAGAAATAGACGCAGCATTTTGAAGTGCACTTCTAGTAACTTTTGTCGGATCTATTATTCCTGCTTTAAATAAATCTTCATAAGTGTCAGTAAGCGCATTATATCCATAGTTTCCACCGTGTTTTTTAACTTCTGAAACTACGACAGAGCCTTCTTTTCCTGCATTTGAAACCAATTGTCTAATTGGCTCTTCAAGTGCCCTCTGAACAATTAGTGCTCCAGTTTTATAGTCACCATCAAGTTCATTTACAACTTCTTCTATGTCTTCAATCGCTCTTATATAAGATACTCCACCGCCTGCTACTATACCTTCTTCAACAGCAGCCCTTGTAGCGTTTAATGCATCTTCTATTCTTAGCTTTCTTTCTTTCATTTCAGTTTCAGTAGCAGCACCAACTTTAATTACCGCAACTCCACCTGAAAGTTTAGCAAGTCTCTCTTGAAGTTTTTCTTTATCATATTCACCTGTCGCTTCTTCAATTTGACTCTTTATTTGAGATATTCTTGATTCAATCTTCTTCTTATCTCCATATCCATCACTAATAATGGTATTTTCTTTAGATACTTTAACTGTCTTAGCCCTTCCTAAATGAGAAATATCAACTTCTTTTATATCATGACCTAAGTCTTCAGACATATAGGTAGCTCCAGTTAAAATAGCAATATCTTCCAACATATCTTTTCTTCTGTCGCCAAAACCAGGTGCTTTAACAGCTACAACGTCAAAAGCTCCTCTTAGTTTATTAACCACTATAGTAGTCATCGCCTCGCCTTCTAAATCCTCAGCGATTATAAGAAGCTTACTTCCACTTTCCATAATTTTTTCAAGCACAGGAACTATGTCCGCGTTTAAACTGATTTTTCTATCTGTAACTAGTACATATGGTTCTTCAAGTGTAGCTGTTTTCTTCTCAACATCATCTATCATATAAGGAGATACATAACCTCTTTCAAACTGCATACCCTCAACAAGCTCTAATTCGGTTTCCATAGATTTAGATTCTTCAACAGTTATAACACCATCTCTACCAACCTTCTCCATAGCTTCAGATATTCTGTGACCTATAGTCTCATCACCCGCAGAGTTAGCAGCAACATTTGCTATGTCCTCAGATTTTTCTACTTTAACAGAGTTTTTCTTTATACTCTCTACTGCTTTTTTTGTAGCTAATTCTATCCCTTTTTTGAGTAACATAGGGTTAGCACCAGCGGCTACATTCTTAAGACCTTCTCTAACTATCGCTTGAGATAATATAGTGGCAGTTGTTGTTCCATCACCTGCTATATCATTTGTTTTAGTAGCGACTTCTTTAACCAATTGAGCTCCCATATCTTCCATAGGATCTTCAAGTTCAATTTCTTTTGCAATACTTACACCATCATTTGTTATAAGGGGAGTACCATATTTTTTATCCAAAATAACATTTCTTCCCTTAGGTCCAAGTGTAACTTTTACTGTATCAGCTAATTTATTAAGACCAGCTTCTAATTTTTTTCTAGCTTCTTCGCCATGTAAAATATTTTTTGCCATTTTTCCTCCTATTTAACAACCGCAATTACACTGTCGAACTCAATAATAATGTATTCATCCGACTCGTATTTAACTTTAGTGCCCGAATATTTTTTATAGTACACTAAATCATTTACGTTTAATTCTTCTACACTATCCGATACAGCTACAACAGTAGCCATTTGTGGTTCCTCTTTTGCGCCTGCAAGTATAAGTCCACTTTTTGTTTTTTCTTCCACTTCGAGTTCTTTAAGTACAACCCTTTTACCTAACGGTTTAATTTTCATTATTCCTCCTTAAATATTTATTTAATTTTATATGTTTTTCTCATATAATTAAACAGGTATTGCTGAGCAATCCCAGGATAATCACCAAAATAACCAGAAAAAAACTTTTCTACACTATCATATTTATCTAATTCTTGTGCGTAAAGCATATCTAATACTTTTTTTATCCAAGTGTCTATAGGAAAACTATCATATTTTGAATAAGAAAAAAGTAATATACAAGAAGCTACTTTTAAACCAATTCCCTTGATTTTTGACAACTCTTCTATCGCAGAATTTGTATCTACATCATATAGATTCAAATTAACTTCATTTTTACTTATCTTCAAACAAGCATCAAAGATATATTTATCTCTATAACCAAGACCGATATCTCTAAAGTCTTTTACACTCACATCTAATAGATTTTCTACACTGGGAAAGCTGTAATAGTCAGTACCTTCATAATTCATAATGAACTTTCCATATTTCCTAGAAATCCTATCAATTATTGAAGTAATCCTCTTAATATTATTATTTGAAGATATGATAAAACTAAGTATGGTTTCAAATGGTTCTTGTGATAGTATCCTAAGCCCCGGTGAATATTCTACAGCTTTTTTAACATGATTGTCAATCTTAGAAAAAATCTTTTCCAGTTCAATCAAATCTAGTTCCGCAGAAAAATATTTCTCCCAAAACTGAATCCCTCTTACATCGAGGCTATCTTCTATAGAGATTTTATTATTGCCTAAATTTTCTACTACTGCAACACCACCGCATACAACACCGACATACTTATCATCATGAATTTTTTTCCATCTAAAACACTGGCCACATTCAAATGTATTATTGAAGTTTATGTATAAATCAAGTTCATACTTCTGCATTTTTACTTTTATCCAATACAACTTTAAGACAGTGCCAGCCTAACGTTGCGCATTTAATTCTAGCCGGTACATTCTTTAGACTCTCAAATAAATAAGCATCTCCAAGCGAATAAAGTTTTTCTTCTTCTACTTCTTCTTCGTGCATCATCTTAAAAAAAGTATCGACTACATCTAAAGCATTTTTTAATTCTTTCCCTTTTACAAGATCAATCATTATGCTCATCGAAGCCTTTGAAATAGCACATCCAAAACCAATAAATGATGCATCGACTATTATTTGCCCATCTAGTTTTAGCAGAAGTGTTAAATCATCTCCGCAGCTAGGATTATGACCTCTTTCTATATAGGTTGGATTTTCTATTTCTCTAAAGTTCTTTTTGTTTTTACTATGCTCAAGCATAATTTGACTATACATATTGTTCATCGCCAAATATCTCCTTAACCTTTCTAAGTGCAACGATTAATTTATCAATATCAGATTCTGTGTTAAAAAATGACAAACTAATCCTACAACTACTCCCAAGATTCATATATTTCATATATGGCTGAGCGCAGTGATGCCCTGCCCTTATAGCAATATTTTCACCGTTTAAAATCGTTGCTACATCGTGCGGATGTATCCCTGACATATTAAAGGCAATGATACTTCTGCTCTTTTCTTTTACAGTTATAATTTCTAAAAAATCTAATTCTTTTAGTTTTTTAAATGCATAAGCATAGATTTTTTCTTCTGCATTTATTATATTTTCAAGACCTATACTCTCTATAAATTCAATTGCTGAAAGAAGTGTAAATACTCCTAATGTATTCTGTGTTCCAGCTTCAAATCTACTTGGTATATCAGCAAACGAAGCTTCTTGTTCGCTGACGTATTCAATCATATCTCCACCAAGTAAATACGGTTCAAATTTTTCAAGAATTGAATACTTAGCATATAGAACTCCAACTCCTGTAGCAGAAAACATTTTATGCCCAGAAAAGACTAAAATATCAGCGCCAAGAGAATTAACATCTACAATGGAGTGTCCAACACCCTGTGCTGCGTCAACAACTGTAATTGCACCCATTTCTTTCGCTTTTGCTATTATTTTGGAACTATCATGAACAAAACCCGTAGCATTTGAAACCATAGGAAAAACGACAAAAAGAGTACCTGAATCTATCTTATCTAAACCCTCTTCTGTCATTTTCTCTTCATTAAAATAAATATAATCCAGTTTTAGATTATATTTATTTGCCAGTCTCTGCATGGGAAGTATCACCGAATGATGAGAGGATATAGACACAACTATATTTTTTTTCCCCTTCACAATATCAGCACCTACAGCTGATGCTATCATATTAAGTGAATACGTAGCGCCTGCTGTAAATATTATCTCTCGTTCATCTTCAGCGCCTATAAAAGATGCAACTTTTTTTCGAGCTAAATCATATTTCATTGTTGCTTTTGTAGAAAAATCATATGCTCCTCTATTAGGACTACCCCCATACTCTGCCATATATTTTTCAACAGAATTGATTACAAAATAGGGCTTCAAGGATGTGGCTGCATTATCTAAGTATATAAAATCTGGATTTTCTTTTAAAACCGGAAACAAACTTTTATAATCCACCAATTCTCCTTTCAACTTCATTCATAATAATACTTCTATGCTCACTATTATCTATTTCATTTACTACTTCACCATATACTGCATTCGCGACTAAAATCCTAGCATTCTTTTCAGAAAAACCTCTCGACATAAGGTAGAAAAGTTTCTCTTCATCAAATCGACCAACTGAAGCAGCGTGTTCTCCAATAACGTCATCTTCGCCACATAAAAGTGCAGGTATAGAATGAGATACTATATTGTCATCAAACAACAGACAATTTTCTTCTTCTCTTCCAACTGATTTTGAAGCACCTTTTTCAAATTCTAGATTTCCTCTAAAAACTTTTTTAGATGTTTCTTTTAAAACTCCCCTTCCGTTTATATGAGAATTTGTATTCTTCGCTCTGTGATATGCTGTTGTAGATATATCACTTAGACTTCCTTCATCACCTAGAAACATAGGATTGATTTCTACAAGCGAATTTTCTTTTTTATTGTGAATTTCTGTCTGTATCGCCTTGTACTTTGAACCTAACTGAAAGTCATCAATTCGAATCTTTGAATTCTCACCAACTTCACCGAGTATTTCAAAATACGAATAAGACATATCATTTAGTCTTTGAACTCGTACCAAACTCAAATTTGAATTATCTCCCACAAGCAATCTAATCTTGCTAAAAGCTCTCGCTTTCTTATCATCCCCAGAAGAGTAATCAAAAAATAATTTTGCCTTTGTAGAGTCCGGAACATAAATTAATATCTTTTCTTTCAACAAATCTTTTTCTGAGAGTTTAATACTCCTTGTATACTCGCTTCCATTTCCCATTTCAAACGATATTACTTTTACATCCTTTGAAATATATTCATCTATATTTTTACCATTTTTATATAGCCAATCTACTTTTTCAAATTTCGACAAGCTGACTTTTTTCATCTGAGAAAGATTATCTTCCATATTTACATCTGTAGGATCTGATTCTATAAACAAATCTTTAGGAGGTGTAATTCTTTTCCATTCAACTAATTTTAAATTATCACTTTTCATATTTCCCCCTATCCAATAGTGCCTTCAAGCTCAATGCTTATTAGATTATTGAGTTCAACTGCGTATTCAAGCGGTAACTCTTTTGCGATAGGGTTTACAAATCCATTTACTATCATGAGCTTAGCCTCATCTTCAGGTATTCCCCTACTCATAAGATAGAAAACAACATTATCACTTATTCTACCTATTTTAGCCTCATGACCTATATCAACATTATTATTGTTTACTTCTATTATAGGAAGAGTATCACTTCTAGACTCACTGTCAAGCATTAGAGACTCACAGTCAGCCATAGCTCTCACATTCTTAGCGTTTTTTCCTACATGTAGAAGTCCCCTATAAAATGCATAACCACCACTCTTAGATATAGATTTAGAATTCATTGTAGAGGAAGAACCTCTACCAAGATGAATTATCTTAGATCCCGTGTCTAGGTTCTGCCCGCTAGAAGCAAAGGTAACTCCTGTAAATTCACAGACAGATTCTACTCCTTTTAGTATTGTAGTAGGATATAACATACTCACTCTAGAACCAAATGAGCCTGAGACCCATTCCATTCTTCCGTAGTCATCAACTAAAGCTTTCTTCGTATTCAAGTTGTACATATTTCTAGACCAGTTCTCTATTGTAGAATACCTAAGCGTAGCATTTTTACCAACAAATAATTCAACTGCACCAGCGTGCAAATTTTGAACAGAGTATTTAGGCGCTGAGCAACCTTCAATAAAGTGAAGATATGCACCCTCTTCTAAAATTATTAAAGTATGTTCAAACTGACCACTTCCCTTTGCATTTAACCTAAAATACGATTGAAGTGGAAGTTCTACTTTCACATTTTTTGGAACATACACAAACGAACCACCACTCCAAACAGCCTGATGCAGTGCAGCAAATTTGTGTTCATTTTTCTTTATAAGAGTCATGAAATATTTTTTTACTATATCAGGGTATTTTTTTACCGCTGTTTCAAAGTCAGTATATATGACACCCTGCTCTTCTAAAGTTTTACTCGTCTTGTGATAGACTATCTCAGAGTCATACTGTGCTCCAACACCTGCAAGCGATTCTCTCTCTGCTTGTGGTATTCCTAGTCTTTCAAAAGTATCTTTTATATAATCTGGAACATCATCCCAGTCATGATTCATATTTGTATTGGGTCTAACATAGTGTATTATATTCTCAACATCTAATTCAGATATATCAGCACCCCAAGTGGGTACCGGCATTTTTAAATACTGTTCTAGGCCTTGTAGCCTTTTTTCTAACATCCATTCAGGTTCATTTTTCTCTTTTGAGATTTCCATTACTATTTCTCTACTTAAACCCTTGTCAACTATATACTTATAATCTTGATCATCCTTTATGTCGTATATTCCTCTATCTATGTCAGCCACATATGTCTTAGACATTTTTCCCCCTATCTAAAAGATTCATATCCCTCTCTATCAATTTTTTTGGCGAGTTCAATATTTCCTCTTTCCACAATTTTTCCATCTATCAAAAGATGTATATAGTCTGCCTCGACATAGTTAAGTATCCTACTATAGTGAGTTATTATAAGTATCGCATTATCCTTACTTATCTCTTTTTGCACGGTCTCATAGACAACTTTTATAGCATCAACATCCAAACCTGAATCCGTTTCATCAAGTATTGCAAGTTTGGGTTTTAATAGAGACATCTGAAGAATTTCATTTTTTTTCTTCTCACCACCTGAGAATCCTACATTTATATCTCTATCCATATAATCCTCAGTAAGTGCCAAGTCCTTAACTTTATCAATCAGTTTTTTCCTAAATGAAAGTCCCCCTGCTAGAAGACTATTTCTCTGCATTAAAGACTTTTTAATAAAGTACTCATTTGTTACACCCGAAATCTCCTCTGGGTACTGAAAAGAAAGAAACATGCCCTTTCTAGCTCTTTCGTCTACTTCCATTTCCTTTAAATCTTCACCTAGAAAGAACATATCACCTTCAGTAACTTCATAAGCTGGATTTCCCATCAAAACGTTGGCAAGAGTGGACTTGCCTGATCCATTCGGACCCATAACAACATGTATTTCACCGCTTCCTATAGATAAGTTTAACCCTTTAAGGATTTCCTTTTCCTCTATATTTGCGTGTAAATTTTTAATGTCTAATATATCACTTTTCATTTTCACCTCCTAAATAACGGCTACTCTATATTAACATAAGTGCCCAGAAAATAAAAGAATTTAAATTATCTAATATTTACTTCTAATTTTTCTTCTTTTAAAGTGATACCCAATTTACTAATTGTCTTCTCATCAACCGCAATAATTTTTTTAGCAATTATGGTCTCTAGGTTTTTTTGCATATATCTTCTAAGAGGTCTGGCTCCATATTTAAGATCGAACGATTCATTGATTATAAATTCTTTAGCCTCCTCCGAAATATCAATAAATATATTCCTTCCCTCTAACCTTTTCTTCAGTTTGTCAAAGAGTATATCAAAAATTTCTGACATATCTTTCTTATCTAAAGGTTTAAATATAATTATGTCATCAAGCCTGTTCAAGAATTCCGGTTTAAAATATCTCTTCAGTTCATCTCTAACATTTTTTTCTGTTTCATCACTTATTTCTCCGGAACGTTCAACCTGATCTAGTAGATACATAGATCCAATATTTGACGTCATAATAATTATTGTATTTTTAAAATCAACTGTCCTACCCTTTGAATCTGTAATTCTTCCATCATCTAAAACTTGAAGAAGCACATTGTATACATCTGGATGAGCTTTTTCAATTTCATCAAATAGTATTACGCTATAAGGATTTGTTCTAACCGCATCGCTTAGCTGTCCTCCTTCTTCATAACCGATATATCCAGGAGGCGCTCCTATAAGTCTTGATACAGTATGTTTCTCCATATACTCGCTCATATCGATTCTAATCATATTTTTTTCACTATCAAACATCTCTCTAGCTATCGTCTTAGAAAGTTCGGTCTTCCCAACTCCAGTAGGACCCAAAAACATAAATGTACCTATAGGTTTGGAAGGGTCTTTAATCCCACTTCTTGATCTGAGTATCGCATCGCTTACCGCCTTTACAGCGTCCTCTTGTGAAATAACGCTCTTAGATAGTTCACTTTCAAGATTCATCAGTTTATCTCTCTGTTCTTTTTTTAATTTTTCAAGAGGTATTCCAGTCCATTTAGATACTATTACTGATATTTCTTCTGAATCTATTTCTTCTTTTAATAGAGGATTTTCTCTGCTCGAAATATCATTTTTAACTTCTTCCAACTCTTTTTCCAATTTAGGGATATCAGAATAAGTTAACTTAGCAACTTTTTCGAGGTCATATTTCCTCTCAGCTTCTTCAACTTCATGTTTAGCAGAATCAATTTCTTCTTTAATTCTATTGATTTTAATGGCTAGTTCTTTTTCTTCATCCCATTTAGATTTAAGAACACTAAATTCAGCATTCAACTCATCTAGTTCCTTATTTATTTTTTCTAAATGTTCGCTAGAATCTCCTTTTTCTTCACTTTCAATAGCTTTTTTTTCTATTTCCTTTATCATTATTTTTCTAGATATATCATCAAGGTTTTGTGGCATAGATTCGTTTTCCGTTTTAACAAGTGCACAAGCCTCATCAATAAGATCAATTGCCTTATCGGGTAAAAATCGATCCATTATGTATCTATCAGATAAAGTCACAGCGGAATTAATTGCAGAATCACTTATCCTAACTCCGTGGTATATCTCGTATCGCTGTTTAAGTCCCCTTAGTATTGCTATAGCAGCTTCTTTTGAAGGCTCAGCCACATGTATACTTTGAAGCCTTCTCTCAAGTGCTGCGTCTTTTTCAATGTACTTTCTGTACTCATCAATAGTTGTTGCACCAATAACATTTATTTCACCTCTAGCAAGGAATGGTTTTAGTAAGTTCCCCGCGTCCATTGCACCATCAGTCTTTCCTGCACCTACTATCATATGAATCTCATCAACAAATAAAATTATTCTACCGTCTGTTTTTCTGATTTCATCGAGCACTGATTTTAATCTCTCTTCAAATTCACCCCTGTATTTTGCGCCAGCTACAAGAGCTCCTAGATCAAGAGAATAAACTTCTTTATCTCTAAGGCTGTCTGGAACATCCCCTCTGACAATTCTCTGTGCAAGACCTTCAACAATCGCTGTTTTTCCCACGCCAGGTTCACCTATTAATACAGGATTATTTTTATTTTTTCTAGAAAGAATCCTAATAGCCCTTCTTATTTCATCATCTCTTCCTATAACTGGATCTAGTTTATTTGATGCAGCAAGTAAATTTAGATTTGTAGAGTATTTCTCGAGGGCGTTATAAGCTCCTTCAGGGTTATCTGAAGTAACCTTTTTATTTCCCCTTAATTCTCTTATTGCAGACATACACACTTCTTTAGTAATGCCCATATTCCTCATATACTTACTAACATCATTGTTATCGTCTATAAAAGCTAAAAAGAAATGTTCTGGTGTTATAAAATCATCTCCCATGTCTTTGGAAATAATTTCTGCTTTTTTTAAAATTACAGAAGTTCTGGATGATATGTATATATCAGAACCACCAGTCACTTTACTAAATTTCTGTATCACTTCCATTAGTTTATTTTCTATTTCTTTGGAACTTAATCCTAATTTTTCTACCATTGGTAGAATTATAGAATCACCTTCTTGTAAAAAGGATAATATTATATGTTCTGGTTCAATACTAGCATTTCCAAACTCTGTAGCTATGTAATTACCTTGCCTTATCCCTTCAATTAATGTTTTTGTCATTTTTTCATTCATATTAAAACCTCCATTAGCACTCGTTATTATAGAATGCTAGTAGGTATATACCCCTCTATCTTTTTTTAAACAAATTTATTGGAAATACGGAATATTTTTGTTATAATGTTTCCACTTGGAGGAGAGATGCTTATATTAATTGTAATTTCATCTATATTTTTTATTTTAACTGCACTATCATTTACCAATAATTTAGACACCGAAATGGTTATCTACATTTCAAAAAAAAGAACTCAATCGCTTAATGCGATCATGTCCTTTGTTTCTTTTTTAGGAAGTATATATTTTGTAGCTCCAGCTTCCGTGCTATCTATGTTTGTCGTCTCAGATAGTTTATTTAAGTACTTGATTCCTTTTTCCACGATGCTAACCTGGATTTTCAATTTCTTTTTAAAATTATCTATAAGCAGGAAAAGACCCTCATACAGCATAATTTCTAAAGCAAGCGGATTTTCTTTTCCAAGTGGACACTCAATGGTAGGATCATTTTTCTTTTTAATAATTGCGTATTATATGTATTCAAAATACGCAACGCTTCTATACTTTATTCCAAGTAGCATATTATCATTTCTTATAGCATTCAGTAGAATTTACTTAGGTGTCCATTACCCAAGCGATGTTTTGGCAGGACTAGGATTTGGTACTCTTTGTCTATACCTTGCCATTTTATTAACTTAAATCCAAATAATCATAATAAAGCCCACCTCTAGATGCTATAATATCTTTTCTCTCATCGATATCATCGCCGAGGAGTGCATTAAACATATTTTTTGCCCTTTCTTCGTCTTCTATATTTACTTTAACAAGCTTTCTTGTTTTGGGATTCATAGTGGTATTCCACATCATATCGGGATCGTTTTCACCTAGGCCTTTTGACCTATGTATTATCAGATTCTTATCTTTAAGTTTTAATAAAATTTCCTTTTTCTCTTGATCGTCGAATGCGAAATAGCTCTCTCCTTTTGAAACGATTTCATACAGAGGAGTCTTTGCGATATATACTTTTCCCTCTCTCAATAAACTAGGGACAAGGCTATAAAACATTGTAAGAATTAACGTCCTTATTTGAAATCCATCAACATCCGCATCTGTAGTTATAATTATTTTGTCATAATTTATCTTTTTAAGTGAAAAAGTCTCAGAATTATTACCAGAAGCTGAAACTTCAATTCCAGTACCTATCACTTTAAGTAAATCCAAAATTATCTTATTTTTTAAAACCTTAGACATATCAGATTTTAGAGTATTTAGTATTTTACCCCTAACAGGCATAAGAGCCTGAAAGTTAGCATCTCTTGCCAGTTTGCAAGAGCCGAGTGCAGAGTCTCCCTCCACTATGAAGAGTTCTCTTTTTTTTCTATCTTTACTCCTACAATCGACGAATTTCTCAACCTTATTAGTTATGTCTATTTTTGAGTTTAATTTCTTCTTAATTGCATTTCTCGCTATGTTTGCCTTTTCCCTACTCCTCTTATTTATGAGTATCTGATCTAATATTTTATCTGTAACTTCAGCATTTTCTGTAAATAGAACCTCTATTTTTTTTCTAAAAGACTCTGTTAGAAAGGTCTTAATAAATTTATTCGTTACACTTTTCTTGGTTTGATTTTCATAACTTGTCTGGGAAGAAAATGAATTGCTAATAAGAAGTAAATTTTCTTGTATATCAATAAAATTAACCATACTCTCATTTTTCTTATATTTGTTTGTCTGTTTAAGAAATCTATCTACTTCGTAAACAAAAGCCGTTTTAACCGCAAGATCAGGAGAGCCCCCATGTGTAAGATAACTGGCATTATGATAATACTTTAATGCACTGACGTTTTTATCAAACATAAACGCCATTTCGTATTTTACCTTATAGTCGCTATGATCTTTTCTGTCTCGTCCAACTCCAGAATCTTGCAGATAATATATAGGAGAAATACTCGAACTACTAGACAATTCTTTTATTCTATCTCTTATACCATTCTTGTAATAATAAGAATACTCCTGTTCTGTTTTTTCACTTTTAAAAATAAATTCAACACCTTTATTTACAACCGCTTGTTCTTTTAGAAGATTTTGAAAATATTCAGGCTCTATATCTATATCTGTAAATACATCTAGGTCAGGAAGCCAAGAAATTTTACTTCCAGTATTTTTATAGTTCGATTTTTTACTTTTAAGTCCACCTACATTATTTCCCTTTTCAAAGTTCAAAGTGTATTCTTTTGAATCTCTATGTATAGTAGCCTTCATCCATTTTGAAGCATACTGAGTAGCGCAGAGGCCAAGTCCATTAAGTCCCAAGCTATAATTATAATTTTCTCCCATATTGGTGTTGTATTTACCACCTGCATATAGTTCGGTAAAGAGAAGCTCCCAGTTGTGTTTTTTCTCTTTTCTGTTGTATCCAACCGGTATCCCTCTAGCTTCATCAATTACAGTTAGAGAATTATCAATATGTTGTATCAAGGTTATCTTTTTTCCATAACCCTCTCTAGCTTCGTCTATAGAATTTGAAAGTATTTCAAACACAGCATGTTTACACCCTTCAATTCCATCAGAACCGAATATAACAGCAGGTCTTTTCCTTACCCTATCAGCTCCTTTTAAAGCCTTTATACTTTCATTTGAATACGCGTTACTCTTTTTCAACTTCATCCTCACTTGGTGTTTCTATTTCCGATTTTTCCTTTTCTTCTTTTTCCTTTTCAAAAATCAATATAACTCTTCCATTTGGATACAATTCACTTCCAGCATCTGGAAATTGTCTAACCACATGAAATTTATCTTCACTAACAGTATCATCAACATTTAACATATGAGCACTAAGACCAAAGTTACTAAGTGAATAGTAAGCTTCATTAGGTGTTTCACCAAGAACACTTGGAACCCCTATTTTCTCAGTTGGATCCGATTCCTTATGCCCTTTATAATTAAGAATATCTGCCATTAAATTTGAAGCATAATATCCTATTGATGTAGAAGTTGTTCCGTGCTCAGGTGACTCAGCGATAATCAATATCGAATATTCCGGATCATCAATTGGAGCCGTAACAAAATACGAAGCATTATAATCTGAACCATACAAGCCTGAATCAAGTCTATATGCTGTTCCCGTTTTGGATCCCATTTGAACTGTATTTTCAGGAAGATCAAATTCCCCATCTTCAAAGATACTTTCCATCATGTCTTTCATTATGTTTGAATTATCAGTTGATATAACTTTTCTTACTATTTTATTCTCAAAAGTCTTTTCCACTTCATTATCTTGACTAATTATTTCTTTTACGATCTTTGGCTTTACAAGATTACCATCATTAGCAACAGCATTCGATGCAACAATCATCTGCAATGGAACAACGCTGTATGAATACCCAAAAGACATTGACGCAAGTTCTATAGCATTTATACTGTCTCTACTGACAATTTGCGGAATGAGAACATTAGGAAGAGCAATGTCAACTTTTTCGGTTATTCCAAATGCATCTAGATAATAAAGCATATTTTCTTTACCAATCATTTCAGACATCTGGACAAACGCGGTATTACAACTGTTTAAAAGTGCCTGTCCTGCATCTTGCACTCCGTGATTATCAGGATAAACGTGACAATATATAGTGGTTCCGTCCTGATAAACAGTTTTACCAGTTTCATCATAAAATTGTGTGTTTCTTGTAAAAGAACCACTTTCAAGTCCTGCAGCCATAGTGATAAGCTTTCCAACACTTCCCGGTTCATATAATATTGACACAGCATGATTTTTCCACATCAAATTCAGATCTCCATTATATTGTTCATCAGTAACTTCATATGGAGAATTAGAATCAAATGTGGGATAGGTTTCCATAGCTAAAATCTCACCTGTCTTTGATTCCATTACAATACCAATAACATTAGTAGCATTTTTTTCTTCGTAACATTTTTTTAACCACGAATGGGTATAGTACATAATATTTTTATCACAGGTTAACACTAGGTCCGAACCATCTATTGATTCATACTGCTTATTTGTACTAGAAGCAAGTGGTGTATTTCTACTATCAGTATCAATTATCGATTTTCCGTTCAGTCCTCTAAGAGTATCATCATAGCTCAATTCAATTCCCAGAATTCCATTATTTGAACTGTCTATAATTCCAATAACTCTAGGAGAAATATCAACTAAAGGATAAATCCTTTTATATTTCGAATGAGCAGCAATCCAATCAGGTAACTTTTCTCTAACCTTTTCAAATTCAGAAGTTGTGACATCTTTTTTTATAGAAAATGATGTATCTTCACCATTTAACCCATCCTTAATGAGCTTAGGATCTATTCCCAGTGTGCTTTTAAGATATTTAAGATCGGATTCAAATTCATTCAATTCTTCCGAATCCATTTCGTCATATCCTACATCACTTTGTGTAACCCAAAAATCATATGACTTTATAGTTGTGGCAAGTGGCTCACCATTTCTATCTTTAATATCCCCTCTTCTAGATTCGATTTCCTTTATGTCTGTACTTAGAGCAATTCCTTTCTTTTTATATTCTGAATGTTTTAAGACTTGGAGTTGAAACGCTCTAAATATTAACACTAAAAAAATAAGACATATAAAGCCTATGGCAATATACATCTTTTTATTCTGTTTTGTCATAAAACCTCACTAATCGTTTATAGCTTTTTTATTATCACTATATAATATAGCATTTTTTCTGTTTTTATTCAATGAATAATGTTGTTGAAATTGTATGCTTAATTTTTGAGATTTATTTACAGAAATCATTCCTAATTCTTCTCGAGCATATTTGTCTATAACCGCATAGGATGTCTTGTTATCAAGTTCAATTCGTAAATCCTCGATTTCTTTTTCTAAAACTTCGATTTTATTTGACAGCTTGACATTACCATATTTCATTTCGTTTATTTCAACATAACCATTTATTATATTAGCCAACACAAAAAACGCTAATATAACAATTACAGAATAACCTAATATAGCAATTCTATTACCATTTTTATTTGTTTTTTTACTCTTGTTTTCTTTGATTTTTTCTACATCAGTGTTGTAAGCTTCATCAAATTTATTGAAATCTAGTTTCATTTTATAACCTCTCAATTACCCTAAGTTTCGCTGATCTGCTTCTAGAATTAAACTTCAATTCTTTTAAACTAGGCACAATCGGCTTCCTAGTAATTATTTTAATCTTTGCTAAATTGCCACATGTACAAACCGGGAATTCTGGCGGGCAAACACATTCTCTTGAAAGTTCAACAAACTTCTTTTTAACAATTCTGTCTTCCAGTGAGTGAAAAGATATTACCGCTAATCTTCCTCCCACTTTCATTTTGTCAACTATCTTTTCTATCGATTCACCTATAATCTCTAATTCATCATTCACTTCTATTCTTATAGCTTGAAACGTTCTTCTTGCTGGATGCTTATCATCTCTAGCACCTACTGGAACAGCTTTTTTTATTATGTCCACTAATTCAAAAGTTGTTTCAACTGGTCTGTTATCAACAATGAACTCAGCTATTCTGGAAGCCCATTTCTCTTCTCCATACTTAAATATAACTTCTTCCAATTCTTTCTTGGAGTACTCATTAACGACATTCTTAGCACTTTTTTTCTGTCCCTGATTCATTCTCATATCAAGTTTGGCATCAAATTTATAAGAAAACCCTCTGCTTACTTCATCTAATTGATAAGAAGATACTCCTAAATCTAGAACAGCTCCATCAAGCTTATCAATTTCTAATTCATTTAAAACTTTATCAAAGTACAGAAAATTACCTTTAGCTAAAACGAAATTTCCACCTATCTTCTTAAGCTTTTCTCTGGAGTGTGAAATCGCCTCCATATCCTTGTCCATACAAATCAAAAGACCATTGTCTAATTGTTTTAGTATCTCAGAAGAGTGTCCTCCTCCACCTAATGTTCCATCAAGGTATATCCCATCCTTTTTAACATTCAAACTCTCTATGGTTTCTCTCGTTAGAACACTTATATGGCTATATGTCATTTTCTACTTCCAAATCATTATCTGGTTTTTTTAGAATTTCTGACATTTCATCATAATCAATCTGATCTTCTTCCAAAACTCTATCTAAAACTTTTTTAGACCAAAGTTCTATTTTACGACCCATTCCTATAAAAACCACTTCTTTTTCTATCTCGGCGTGTTTTCTTAATTTTTCAGGCAGAAGAATCCTTCCCTGTTTATCAGACGACATATTAATGCTCTGTCTAAATAATTTCCTCTGAATTTTTCTCTGCTTTCCATAATTCATCTCTTCTGTCATAAGCCTAGCTCTGTGTGCATCCCACACATCCGCAGGGAAAATATCAAGACAGCCGTCAAAACCGACTGTTAGGCAAAAATTTTCGCCTAATTCATCTCTATAAGCTGCTGGCACAGAAACTCTACCTTTTGCGTCAACAGAATGTTCATATTCATAAATAAACATTTTCTACTTTACCCCACTTTATGACATTTATATGCACTTACATGCCTTGTGTATACATAATATACTCATTTTTCGCAAAAAGCAAGGGTTTTTTCTATATTTTTTTATTATTTATTAAAAATTCATTAAAAATAAAAAAAACTACAGTAAGTCTTAACGACTTACTGTAGCATTCTTTTAAAAATCTATCTTTTTTGTTTTTTTATTTTATAAATATAAAGGACAGAAAATATTATTATTGTAGAAACGCTTACCAGTTGAGCTACTCTTATAGAACCAAGCATAAGTGAATCGGTTCTCATTCCCTCAATAAAAAAGCGTCCAGTAGAATACAAAATACCATACAGTAATATTATCTGAGAATCGAAAGTCTTCCTCTTATAAAAATACATAAGTATAAAAAATACAATCAAATTCCATATTGATTCATAAAGAAAAGTTGGATGTACTTTAACTCCATCTACCATAATCCCAAATGGCAAATTAGTGGGACCGCCATGTGCCTCTCCATTTATATAGTTACCCCATCTTCCTATTGCCTGAGCAAGAATCAAACCGGGTGCAACCATATCTATAATTTCCAAAAAATTAATTTTTCTTATTTTACAAAAAATATATCCCGCAAGAGCTCCTCCTATAACACCACCGTGAATAGCCAGTCCCCCTTCTCTTATATTTATCATTCTTAGAATATCCCCATCATACAGATCAAGACTAAAAGCGACATAATATATTCTGGCAGATATTATCGCTGCAGGTATTACCACTAAAAGCAAGTCATATATATCATCATCTTTATAACCTTTTTTTCTAGCCAACCTTAGCAATATATAACCCGCAACAACAAAACCCGTCGCCATCAATATTCCATACCATCTTACATCTATTCCAAAAACAGTAAATGCTACAGGATTCATAATCGTTCTCCTTTCGCTACAACAAACACCTTGTTACCTTCTATTTTTCTCATTCCCTTATTTACATCTAATCTTTTAAGTATATCTATATACTCAAATATATTTTCCACATTTCTATATTTTATAAAAATATTTGATGTACTCTTAATATTTCTAAAAGACATAAGATATCTACCCATATATTTTCTCTTTATCCTTTCTATATCTTCGCGGTTTACTCCATTTTTATTATAACAATCTATATGTTCTTGTATTTTGGACAAAAGTCTTTGCGAATGGTTAGAGTCTCCATCGATATTTACTGAAGCAAAGTCCTTACCATGTATAAACTCAAAACCGAGATCAGAAATAATTCCATTATTATAATTTTCATTATAAAAAATACTGCTAGTGCCAAAAAGAATTTCAAGAATTAAATTGTAATGTATCTGAGTTTCTAATGAGTTCATATCAATCTCGTTTTCGTTTAACCTTATTCCATAAGAGAAATTATCTATACTTGTCTTTCCTTTTATCTCTCTTCTAACAAAATTCCTTTTTTTAAATTTACTGTTAAATGCCCTGGTTCCTCTATCAGCCTTTTTCTTATAATAATCAGGGATTATATTATTTAGAAAGTCTATTGTATTCTCATCAAAGTCACCTATTATAAATAGACTCATATTATCCGGCACATAAAAATTTTCTACTATCTCATCCAATACCTTTTTATTTATATTTTGTATTGATTTTTTAGTTCCCGCTATATCGACTCCAACTGGATGATCAGAGTACAACTCACTCATCATATTAGAATAAACTGCATAATCTTCATCATCCCTGTACATATCTATTTCTCTAGATATTATATCCATTTCACTTTTTATACCTTCTTCACTATAACTAGTCTTAATTGGTATGTCGAGAAGTATTTTGAGTGCTTCTTCAAAATTATCGGTACAGCTAAAATAATAAGAAGTTATTTCATATGAAGTAAATGCATTCACACTAGCGCCTAGTTTAGCCATCCTATCTATAATCCCAAGGCTACTATTTTCAAATAGTTTATGCTCAAGAAAATGCGCACAACCATCAGGGTGTTGTTTCATATTTCCGTGAATATCAATAAATTTAGTATCATTGGATCCATAGTCGCATGAAAGATAAGCATATTTTTTAACACTTTTTTTAGGATAAACTATTATTTTAAAACCGCTTTCAAATATGTACTCATAATATTTTTCTTCTATTAAATCGTTTCTATAACATTTTTTATTCATTCTTAATTCCTTTTAATCTAAAAACAGTGTGTTCTTTAAAAGTATTAGCAGCCTTGATTACATCATCCATTCTCACTCTATCAATCTCCATTAGTTTTCTATCAATTGATAAATCTTTAGAGAATATATCACCCGAAAGAAGATAATCGCTATAATTATTTTGATACTCCACTACTGATCTATATCTTATTTTAAGTTCTTTTTTAGCTATATCGAGTCGTTCTTTCGTCACCATTTCATTTTTGGCGTTTGATATTTCCTTTTTAATATTTTCATATAGTAAATCGTGATTTGAATCAGAATAGCCTACCAATAACAACATCATATTCTTATATTTATCGTAAAAGGTATTTATAAAGTAACATAAATTCAACTTTTCTCTTATTTTTTCAAATAAAATAGAATTTGAAGAACCGCCTAGTATACTGTTAAAAACCGTTGCCGAAATAGTATCTTCATCCATAAAATTTATACTTGTACTATAGCTGATAGCTAAAACTGATTGCAGATCATCTCTTTGCTCTGTTATGTACTTAGTATCGTCTCTGTGAGTAACTATATTGTTTTTAGAAAAGCTTATTTTTTTATTAACACTAATTTGATTTTCAACATTCCCATTTATATAAGATATAACAGGTTTGCTTAAAAGTGATTCGTAAGATTTATATACATCTCTGCTATTAATCACTTTTAATTCTTTAACTTCTCCCATTAAGTCACATGATATATCATCATTTTCAATAGTGTGTTTTATGCAACTAAGCTGCGCATATTTTACACTATTTCTATTCTCTATTTCGATTTCTTCAATTAGTTTTTGTCGTTCAATCTCAAAATATTCTTCATGAAAACTTCTATCAGAACTCATAGGATTAAGTATAGAATCAAAATAGTATTCTAGAACATCCGATTGGAGAGCTTCATCATCCAACTTTCTAAAATCTGGAGTTAAAAGTTTTGCCTCAAATATCAATTTATCTCTAAAAGAGATAGTACCAAAGTGAATTACACTTCCATAGAACATTTCTTCAATAATACTTTTCTCTCTAATTGATTTATATTTATTTGAATAATTCATTAAATACCTAGATAGTAGAGAAAAATTACTTACTTTTCTTAAATTTCTCTCATCAACGAAATACATAGAGTAAAAATTAGTTTTAGAGTTTTCAAAAGCAATTTTTCTTTTACACACAATATCAAAACTATTCAGATTATTATTCCACATTTCAACCTCCAAATTCCATTATACACTTATCATTTTTAATTGCATATAATAATTTTGTATTTTATAATACATTTGGAGGTTAAAATGAAATTAGGAATTGTAGGTCTTCCCAATGTAGGGAAAAGTACACTATTTAACGCACTGACAAAAGCTGGTGCCCAAAGCGCAAATTATCCTTTCTGTACAATAGATCCAAATATAGGAACAGTAAACGTTCCAGATAAAAGACTTGATTTTTTGACTAAAATAAATAATTCAAAGAGGACAATAAATGCAAGTATTTCATTCTATGACATAGCAGGACTGGTAAAAGGAGCTGCCGAAGGCGAAGGTTTAGGAAATAAATTTTTATCTCATATTAGAGAAGTAGACGCAATAATACACGTCGTAAGATGTTTTGATGATGACAATGTCGTACATGTTAGTGGAAACGTCGATGCAAGCAGAGATATAGAAACAATCGATTTAGAACTCATATTAGCTGACATATCTACCATTTCAAAACATATATCAAGATTAGAAAGATTGGTAAAAGGTGATAAGAGTTATGGCCAAGAGTTAGAACTGGCAAAAAAAGTATTATCTCACCTAGAAAACACCAAGCTGGCAATAACAATGGACTTGGATGAAGAAAAGAAAGCTATTCTTAACTCATTTAATCTTTTAACATCAAAAAATATAATTTTTGTCGCAAATACATCTTTAGAACCGAGCGAAAACGAAAAGATATATTTAGATGCCGTCAAAGAAATTGCGGATGAGAGAAACTGTAATTTTATAAAGATTTGTGCACAAATTGAAGAAGAAATATCCCAGCTTGATGAAGAAGATAAGTATGAATTTCTAAATGAATTAGGGCTAAAAGAATCAGGCTTGGACAAATTAATAACCGTAAGCTACTCGGTACTTAATCTTATTTCATTTTTGACTTCTGGTCCACAAGAAACAAAAGCTTGGACTATTAAAAAAGGTACAACAGCTAAAAAGGCAGCTGGAAAAATTCACTCAGACATAGAAAGAGGATTTATAAAAGCAGAAACGATAGATTTTGACAGCTTATATGAAATAGGAGATATGCAAAAAGCGAAAGAACAAGGTAAAGTAAGATTAGAAGGAAAAGATTACATAGTTAAAGACGGAGATGTAATTCTATTTAAATTTAATGTTTAGGAGATAATATGAATTTTATAAAAAATGATTTAGTTAGAGTCGCGACCGCAATAAATGAAATTTCGATTGCAAATCCAGACAAAAATTCCGAAAGAATAATTAACATTATTGACAAGGCAATAGAAAAAAAAGTGGATATACTCGTACTTCCTCCCCTCTGCACAACTTCTTGCAGTTGTGGTGAACTCTTTAATCAGAAAAAACTAATCAGTTCTTCAGAAGAAGCGTTGAAAAAGATTGTCAAAAAAACAGAGAATAAAGAGATGCTAATTATTCTTAGTTCTATTGTTAAGATTGATAATTCTGTGTCCCACTACTTACTAGCCATACAAGAAGGACAAATTATTGATAGATGCCCATTAAAAGATTCAAAAGAAACACTTTATAATTTAAATAAATATCTAGATCATTTTTATAGTAGTGATAATTTAATGTTTCTTAAATCAAACAACCTTACTATTAGTGTTTCCTATTCTTCAAGCATAAAGAATACTACAACTACAAAAGATCATATAAATATTCAGCTTCTCACAGAAGCAAATATAGCTGGAAGAACCGAACCGATAGAACATACATTTAAAGTCATGAGTTCAAAAAGAAATAATTGTCAAATAGTAATCAGTCCTCATAGATCAGAGTCTACTGCAGAATTTGTTTCTCTATCAAAGGCATTAATATGCGAAGACGGAAAAATTTTGAGCTCTTCTGAGGATTTATCAATCGTTGATATAGATTATGGCTCGTTAAAATCAAAAACTAATAAAAATATTGAATACACAGAATTTAAGAGAAGTAATAAAGATAAAAAATTATCGAAACAATACGATAGATATCCTTTAGTTCCTAAAGAAAGAGATTTTCAAACAATAATAGATATACAATCAGAAGCTTTAGCACAAAGACTGAATAAAACAAATATAAAAAGTATAGTACTTGGAATAAGCGGAGGACTTGATTCTACTTGGGCTTTAATAGCAAGTACTCATGCTTTTAAAAATTTAGGCCTACCACTTAAAAATATAACTGCAATATCAATGCCTGGTCCAGGTTCAACAACAAGAACAAAGTCACAAGCTGAAGAGCTTTGCAAAGCCCTTGATGTTAATTTTAAAAATATCTCAATTTCAGATTCAATTAAACAACATTTAAAAGACATAAATCATCCAGAAAATGATTTCTCTACCGCTTATGAGAATTCACAGGCCAGAGAGAGAACTCAAATACTTATGGATATAGCTAATATGAATGGTGCATTAGTAGTCGGAACCGGTGACTTAAGCGAGATTGCATTAGGATGGGCAACCTATAATGGTGATCAGATGAGCATGTACAATATTAATGCCGGCCTTCCAAAGACGTTAATAAAAGCTCTAGTTAAATGGTACGGGAGTAATAATCAAAATTTAGAAGATGTACTTTCAAAAATATTGAATACTCCTATAAGTCCGGAATTAATTCCTGGAAAAAACGACAAAATAATACAAAAAACAGAAGAGATCATAGGCAATTACGATGTAAACGATTTCTTTCTTCACAAAGTAGCAGTTTGTAGATATACACCTAGAAAAATATTAGAAATTTCAAAAATTGTTTTTGAAGAAGAAAGCGAAGAAAATTTAAAAACAATGCTTAATAATTTCTATAGGAGATTCATCACTCAACAATTTAAAAGAAACGCTTCTCCTGATGGACCAAAAGTAATAGATATCAGTCTTTCAAAACTGGCTTTCCAAATACCAAGTGATGCAGATTTTGAGATTTTTACTAAAGACTTAAAGAAATAAAAAATGGCAATTAATGCCATAAATGGTGGGAGTAACAGGACTTGAACCTGTGACCCTCTGCTTGTAAGGCAGATGCTCTCCCAACTGAGCTATACTCCCATTAATTAGGATTATAACACAATAAATACAAAATATCTATATTTTAATCTCTGTTAGTTTTAACTAATAGAGATTTTTTATATTAAGAACAAAAAAATACTGACATTAGTTAAAATATCAGTATTCTTTTGGAGCAGAAGACGGGATTTGAACCCGCGACCCTCGCCTTGGCAAGGCTAATAGTTTTCGCTATTTTTCAATAATTTCCACCATTTTTGTATATTATATGTATATTAGAAAAACAGTTTTATATATTGTTATACAAGATTATTCGCTTTTAATGGTGTATATAATATGGAAGAAACTCGATTTTAAGCAATAAAAAAAAGAGGAGGCTTACGCCTCCATTTCCTCTAATACTTCTAGTACTTGATTTTCATTAAATCTGTATTCTTCTAAAAAGTAGTTATACACTTTTTCTTCGCTTTCGAATTCATCTACTGTGCTTGAATCTTTGTTGCTTTGAATACATCCGTCTATGTAGTCCTGTGGTACTTCAATTCCGTGCTTTTCTTCTAACTCTTCAAAAAATTTTTTTGTTGCTTCCTCTATTTTTGCGTCCATCATTTCTCTTGTCATTTTTTATATCTCCTTTATCTTTTGTACTTATAGCATATCATAGTATATATACTATGTCAAGTGTTTTTATAAAGTTTTTTCTTTTTTTTCTATTAGATCTTTTAATTCTTCCAAATCCTCTTTTTTTGCAAATCGTCTGATAAAGCTTCTTGCTTGGCTGCGATATGTGAGATATCGATTATGCTCTTTGTTTTTCTCCCTCCACTTCCTGTCTGCTTCTGGATTATATACTGCTTTTCTTTCGCTCATTTTTCCTCCTATAATGCTGAATATCCGTGTATTGTTGTTCTTTCTAAATTGCTCTCCGCACATTGATATTTACTTCCGTTGAATTCTATTTCGTATACTGTATTTTTGCTTTTTTTAGATATTCTAGTAGTGTAATCATTAAATAGTATAAATGCTTTGAAGCTGTCGTGATTGCAATTATATTTCTTGAAAAAATTTTCTTCTTTTAATTTTCTGTCCTTTTTTAATTCGTTTTGCTTTTTGATGTCTTGTAGTCTTTCTTCACGCTCTTTAACTATTGCGTTAAGTTCTTCTGCTGTTAGATCTCTTGAAGCTTTGATTACCGCTTCTTCATTTAGTTGATAAAATTGAGTCACTTGATGAAACATATTTGTGTGGTGCCAGCTTGATTTTTGATAAAAAGCGTTGAAGATGTCTTGCTTTTTCATTGCATTAAGATTGTCGATTGTTTTATTTTCATTTTGAACTCCTTTATCTTTACTAACTACATTATATATTAGTGCATACACTATGTCAACACTTTTTACAATATTTCTTTAATTTTTTACATAAAAAAAAGAGGTGCGTTAGCACCCCCTCTTAATTATTTAACTTTTATTAAATCTTCTAGTCTTACACCTACTCTAATCCAAACTGTACCTTTTCTATCTTCTCTCTCTCCGATTACCGTATGTCCGTAACCTCCATATTTAGCGAACCTCTTAGGATTTATCTTTACAACATCTCCTGCTTTAACCACTACTGGCTTAGACTTAACTTTTGGTATTTTTATTCTATCACCCTCGTAAATCAAGTCTGGATTAGCAACAGAGTTATATTCGATTAGATAATCGAGGTCTACATTATACTTAGTCGCTATATCATGCAGAGTGTCGCCGCTTACTACTGTGTGTATTCTCTCGCCATTTTTCTTTTTTGGTGCTGCTATGTCGGCAGTATCGTAAGTAACTACCACAAAACGTCCGTATGCGTCACCGTCATTACCGACACAAGTTACCCTTGCTGTGCAGTCTTGATTCCAGCAGATATCTGGTGTTTGTCCTAGATAGCTGTAGTCAGTTACGAGGTCAGACGCATAATGATATCCATAATCTCTTTTGTGCCAAAATCCATAATTTTCATAGGCTTTCTCCCACTTACCTGCGTATTTAAAGAGATACGGAGCAAAAGCTAACCTATGTACTTCTTTTTCTGATGGCTCTGCTCTGCCCGAGTCGTAGTCGTCACGATACCACGCTCTGCCCCATTCTCCCTCTGCAGTACATAAATGAAGATGGTTTCCAAAAGAGTAACCAGTGTTACCCATTAGTCCGATTCTGTCGCCTTTTTTTAATACCTGCCCTTCTCTTGCGTATGTTCCGTCAAGGTGAGCATATAATGCTGAAAATTTAGCCATTTATTCTCCTCCTATTTTTTTCCCTTGTTTAAGTAATTCTACCGCTACGCCTGACATTGCTATTTTTAGTACAACCGCTATGAATAGCAGTATAAAAGGGATATATTCATCCCTAATTCTTTTAGTGTTTTTCATAAAAACTCCTAAAATAAAAAGAGCTGCTGCAAGCAACTCCACTCCCTCAGTTATAAATTTTGTAAAATCCATATTTCCTCCTATTAAATTTTTTCTACTATATATTCATTATTCGCAACCATATTTACTTTTGCATATTTCTCATATGTGTTGCTCGTTCCATCTGTTAAGTTGTCTATCCGACACTTGCTCATTGTGGTAAAATCAAACGCACTTAATCCTTTAAAGTGTAAGTGTTCGAGTGAACTTAAAGCAAACGTCCCCTCACCTGCTGTTATATTTGAGTTGATTCCAATATTTGTCATATCAACCCTCTTCATACTTCTTGCATATTGAAACATTGGATTGACTGTGGTCGCACTCTCATAACTAAAGTGGTCTACATTTTGAGCGAAACTGACCGCAGCGTAGAACATTCCACTGAATTTCTGTACTTTTGACGTGTCCCAACTATCAAGTGGTTGATTGAACTTTCTTGCCACATAAAAAGCATAGTGAAAATTCGTATTACTAGATACATCCCAACTATCAAGTGGTTGATTAAATTCTTCACAAAAGTAGAATACACAATACATATTGACTACTTTTGAAGTGTCCCAAGAGTCAACGGGCTGGTTGAATTTTTTACAGCCTCTAAAGAGGTTGTTCATAACTATACAACTGCTCGTATTCAAATGATTTACGGGCTGATTGAAATTCTCGCACTCCATAAACATTCCGCCCATATTGACTACTTTTGAAGTGTCCCAATCTGTAAGCGGGCTGTTGAAATTTGTACATTGATAAAACAAATATCCCATAGAGGTCGCTTTACTTGTATCAACTGCCCTATTGAATATGATTTGACCTTTTAACTCCCTAAATAGCTGAGATGATGAAGCAGGGAAGATTATTTGTTGGTCTTGCCCGATAAATTCAATCGTTGGATTTGGAGTTTTAGCTTTCATCTCATCTTTGAAAGCTAGCCATCTTGTTCGAGACAATACACCCTCGCCGACTACTCGCACATAATTATCATCAGGGTAGTACCTTGCTTCTAGGTTAGTATTTAGTGGTGTCACTTCATAATTTGCCTTTTTATAAAAAACTGAACCGCTTTTAGCAAGTCCGGTTGCATTTATTCCATTGACACATACACCATCAATTTTCTTGCCATTTATATAAGACTTCATTTACTCACTCCAAAAATAGATATTATTAGGGTTTGCGGTTGATTTTTGTATAGCGTCAGCTTCATCTGTGGCTTGAATGCAAGTGACTGATGTGCCGTCTTGTCCGTCAATGCCATTCTTTCCATCTGTACCGTTGACACCATCTTGCCCAGAATCGCCTTTGTCTCCTTTTAGAGAATTAAGCCAATCACTTTTTGAACCACTAAAACCACTTTCGACTGCCAATTCATAT